>VAPA010021376.1_pt1 | contig 10424 bp, 11 predicted proteins | sample 3395041 | NCBI WGS metagenome assembly VAPA01 (sample SAMN08290432, study PRJNA428436) | hydrothermal vent metagenome | isolation source: Deep-sea hydrothermal vent chimney | place: Indian Ocean: Southwest Indian Ridge | depth 1973 m m
ACTATACAATGTTTTTTCTGTGAAAATCTTCTTTTCCCTTTATATTGTTCAGGTTATCAATGGAATTAATTGTATATTTGTTTCCGAGACAGTACACTAGCGTACAGTTAGTCGACGCAATACTTGAAGCTTTAAGGTCTCGTGGTATTGAAGTAACTTTGAAACTTAGTGATACTGAAAAAGTTCAAAAAATTTCATGGGATGATCGCCTACTCTTGTTTGATAAAAAACCGAAACTTATCGATAAAAGTATTGATGTCATTCTTTTAGATACAAGCAACTCTCAATATTCGGAAACTGAATTATTGGGTATTCGCGCAAGTTACTTGGCTTGCGGTGAATTAAAAGGCGGTATTGATCCGGCTGGTGCAGATGAACATTGGAAAACAGCTAACAGTGCACTCGGAAGAATTAGAAAATCGTTTCCTAAAAGAAAGCCATCTTTATTTTTTATAGCTGCTGCAGTTGAGGCGGCCATGGCGAAGGAGATTTATACGCAATTAAAAAAAGGTCGCCTCACTCATGCTGCGAATCTGACTAAACCGAAGCAAGTCACTGATCTGGTTGAGTGGATGGTTTCCTTATAAACACTGCCAAACATAGACGCATTTTCTCTGTTCTTCGCGCCCATGGGCACCCATCTGTTGACTGCTATTTCCTTTGCCTGTTGGTAGAATCCAAATTTTTTCAGCATAAAAACCAGCTTTTTCTGCAATATCTGACAAAATTAAATCTACTGGAATATTAGCCCCAGCATACCTAACATTATCATTCACCATGACAAAGGGTGCATTCTTTTTAAGAACCCTTGCACATTCAAATATAATTAAAGACATTTCAAAGAAATAATTTTTCACCATACGTAGGATACCTGGATTATTCAATGCACGGCTTTCTTTCTTCTGATTAAGATATTCTAAAATTTCTTGAAGTTCCGGCTGAGAATCAAATGCACTTAGTGCATTTGTAAATGTCGCTTTGGAAAACATTCGTTGCAATTCTGGTTTTTCTCTATTTTCTACTGTACATGACATCATTTCTTGTCTTAATGATTTTAATTTTTCTTCACTGATGCCAAGTAGCGCTAATTCTAAAGCATATGTCCTTGTATAGTCATAACGATTACAATATGGTGGGGAAGTCATAAGGAGGTCAAATGTATTACTTTTAATTTTTGGTAATAATGATAAACACGACCCCCCAACAATTTCAATCTTACCCGGTTTCTTTGCCTTCGGATAAATGTCTAAAAGTGTGCTATTGGGTTGTAAATCTTCATAAAATGTTCTTAGTTTTTCAATAATCGCTTCATCAAATGTTTTTATGTAGCCTTTATCAAATGGATTAGCCCCTTGTGTGCGTTCAGAGCGATAATCCCACCGCAGATATTGCCCATCTTTTCTTGTATAACTAACTTCTTCTAAAATACACAGCAACGCAAAGCGAAGTATTCGCTTCAATTTTGTGTTTTTTTCTTTTTCTACAGCAAGCAAATATCTACCAATAGATTCCTCGGTATTTGAAGGAAAAGCTCCTTTAGTAATATTTAAGTAGTGTAATGGTTTTGGTTTTTTACCATTTTTCCATGGCTGCTTTTCTAACCAAGAGCTGAGGGTTTTTAAAAAGTATTTTTTATCACCCTCTATTAAGATTTGTCGAACTTCGATAATTTCTGTCCCAATTGGTAAAACTTCTATTCCAACAGAATCGATACCTGCCTCACTGGATGCAAACAGAGAAGTTCCACTCCCAGCAAATGGGTCGATCAGTTTCCCTGATTTTACTTTTAATTTAGATAGAACGTAATCGACTAAAGCAGCAGAATACCCTTCTTTAAATTTAAACCAACGATAACCCGGCTCTTTTTTATTAGCTTGAAAGCTTACCAAGGTCCTCTTAAGGTCCTTATTTATTTCTATCCTACTCGAGAAACGCTTTTCGAGCTTCTTATTACGGCTCTGAATGTTGTCTAATGTAATTTCTGTAGTTGTTGTCATAGTTGTCATTATTATAGCGGGCTTAAATGCTAACTATAATATACATGGCTGATTAACATATTTCAACCTTATAGAACATTATAAAAGAATTTGATATTAAAGAAAATCATGAAATTTCCACTAAGTCAAACCCAATAAAATGAACCTGATATATTGGACCGACTTGCACTAGAAACCTAGCGACGTTGATAGTTATTCAATTCCCATTCTGCGATTGAACAGTTTTCTTTTTCTGCCAATTTTTTTACAGATTCAATAATCCCTAAATATTCATTTTCTGATAATATTTGGGTCCAGTTCACTCTGCCTCGAAAACTGGTTTTATCAATAACAATCTTGTCGACTGGACAATGAGGTGGCTCATTTATTCCCCCCAAACACCAATAGTATTTTAGAGCTAAATTAAGCAGTTTTTGAGCTACTCCATATTTGTAACCATGTTCTCCCAAAACACCCGTATCAACTTTGTTCGCATAGTTAACAAGACTCTCAATATTTTTATAATGGCATAATTCATCAACTTTTTCTTTGTATTGAGGAATGATTTTTTCTGATATATATTCTACAACTTTGTCCTTGAACGTATTAATTTTATCCCTGTTATTTTTCCATGCACCATTTTTGTATAAAGAAGCATGTTGAACGGATGCTCCCCACGCTAAAATCCATAACTCATTTTCGATGTATTGTTTTTTTCTATCCATTGCGGTGGTTTGTTGGAACTTTTATAAAATAGTCGTTATATGTGGTCCCAGTTGAGCTTGACTGTTGTGGTAATGGAAGTTGCTCATCATAAACCATGCCGTTATTATTAAAGGCAATTGCTGATAATTCATCATTTACACCGGGATGTAATTTAGATGCTATTAGTGTGCCAGCAACAAATCGCACGAGGAGTTTATAGAATTCAAAGCGACCTTCTATGCTTGGATGTGGGAAATTAATATTGAAAGATGCGCGTAATTGTGACGCGTAATCTAATGCCTGTTGGAAAAGGGGAGCAAAAAGAGGGTGATATCCGTTTCTAAGATGAATAAAACCATAGTTCAAAAGTGATCGGAAACGGTGCTCGCTCCATTGCTGGTCGTCAGGAAAATCATGATAAAGACATAATTCGTGTGCTGGCTCATTATCATGACCACAATGAATATGGAATAAGGCTGGCAAACCATCTCGATAACCAGCAAGGTGGATTCCACGAACAAGACTTTTCCATGGCAGCTTACTTTTTTGAAGTAATGGGTTTAACATAGAAACCAGTTTTCGCCCGATATCGTCTACTGAATCGCCGACTTTAATTTCATCCTTAATAAAATCAGCAAGCCATATATCTAAGCGTCTATGATCAACCCCTGCATTACCCCAAAGAGCAAATCCAACATTTACAGCTTTACAATATTGAACTTTGCAGGCACCAGAAATAACAGTCTCTTGGCCATTTTGTTTCGTAGTGACCGCCGAATCGCCAACCATTATGATGCCATAGCTTGAAATATCACTAACAACAAGGGTCATAAATTTCACTAATGGTTAAATTTCAATCTTTTCAATTTAGGCATATAACTTTTTAAATTCTGTAAAGAAATATTCATTAAATGTGTAAAAGCCTGAGCCCACCTCGAAGGTGGGCTCGAATCTTTTACAGTGTCGCTTTTCCATCTTTTTTGCTTTTGACAAGATGGGTTGTATCTCGACAAACTCTGCATTTTAAAAGGTTTATTATCTCTCGTTGACCACTGGCAGTTTTATAAAAATCTTCTCTTTGTTTTGCTTCCAGCGCAGTCCCAAAATTTTCAATAAGTATAACGTCATATGGTTTATATTCCTGTGAAGATTTTATTTTACCTCTATTATGTTCTGACAAACGTCTGGTTATATTATTTGTAGACCCTGTGAATGTTTTGTTGCTTAAACGGCTCTTTAAAATATATGTATAATACATTTTCATGCAGTGTTAATGCTTTTCCGTCTCCTCTGCTTTTGACCAGGCGTGTAAAATATTGTCTGTTGTTAACTGTACAGACGTTCATTTAGCCGTCTCACCAAAAATGATCAAGTTTAGAATTTAAATTGCTTGGCAATTTGAATTCTAAAGTGAAGAGTGAAAAGCGTAAAAATATGGACTAAAAAATTGATTTATGACTTTTAATTCTTAACTCTTAGCTATTTTTTCTATACCCATGTAGGGCCTTAAAATTTCAGGTATTATAACAGAACCGTCTTCCAGTTGAAAATTCTCCAGGATTGCTGCTAATGTGCGGCCAATAGCAAGGCCGGAACCATTTAATGTATGGACAAATTCTGTACCTTTCCTGTCTTTGCGTTTAAATCTTATATCAGCCCTTCTTGCCTGGAAATCTTCAAAATTTGAGCAGGAGGATACTTCTCTGTACTTTCCCTGAGCAGGAAACCAGATTTCAATATCATAAGTTTTGGCGGCCGCAAAGCCGATATCTCCTGTACAGAGACAGACAACGCGATAGGGAATCCCCAGTTTCTTCAGGACCTCTTCTGCATTACTTGTGAGAGACTCAAGTTCTTTATAGGATTCTTCAGGTTTTACGAACTTCACTAACTCAACTTTATTAAACTGGTGCTGTCTTATAAGCCCTCTTGTATCTTTTCCATGTGAGCCAGCCTCCCGTCTGAAACAGGGTGTATATGAAGCATAATAAATAGGAAGGTCCTCTTCCTTTAATATTTCCTTCCTGTAAATGTTTGTAACCGGCACTTCAGCAGTTGGAATTAAATAAAAACCCTTTGAGTGGTTTTCTATTTTAAAGAGATCATCTTCAAATTTAGGAAGCTGACCCGTACCTGTCATAGATTCTTTATTTACAATGACAGGCGGGATAATTTCAGTGTACCCGAATATGGATGTATGCATATCAAGCATAAAGTTTATCAGGGCTCTTTCCAGTCTGGCTCCGGCACCCTTGTAAAGAACGAATCTTGCGCCTGTTATCTTAGCGGCCCTTTCAAAATCAAGAATATCCAGATCTTCACCGACATCCCAGTGATTCCTGGGATCAAATGTAAATTTTGGAATTTTACCGAGGGTTCTTATTTCGAGATTTTCTGTCTCGTCTTTACCATCTGGGACTGACTCATGAGGGATATTGGGTATAAGTAAAAGTTCCTGTATAGCCAGCTCTTCTAATTCCCTGAGATGTTCCTGTTTAACAGATATCCCGTCTGAAACTTCCTTGGCTTCTTTTAAAAGATGCGAGGCATCCTTCCCCTGTTTTTTTAATTTCCCTATTTCTTCGGAAAGTATGTTTCTGCGTTCCCGCTGTTCTTCAACACTTTTCAGATGCTCCCGCCTTTCATTCTCGATGTGGAGAAGCTTATCGAGAATTTTAGTGGTTTCGCCTCTCTTTCTAAGAGAGTTCACGACCTTGTCAGTTTTTTCTCTTACAAACCTTATATCAAGCATATTTTTTATTCATGGATAGAGTTAAACTTTATTTCACTTGAACCCTGGAACCCCTGCCTGCCGGCCTGCTTCGCCGAATCGAGGCGAGCAGGCAGGCCTGAATACTAGAATACTTTTTTATTCCCGTTCTATTTTACATAAAAAACAGGAGAAAAGTAAGACTCATGCAGGATGAAAAATAATCTTGTTAGCTGTTATAATTCATATCTGATGGCAACTAAATGGGATAAAAAGAGATCTGACTGGTATTGCAGGGCAGTTGAAAAGAGCAATTATCCCGGAAAAGCGGTCACGTCCCTGACCACTTTATTAAGGAAATGCACGAGTGTTATTGATATAGGAGCCGGTTGCGGAGCATTGTCAGTCCCTATAGCCCGAAAAGTCAAGAAAGTTACTGCAATTGAACCTTCTAAATGGATGTTTGAACTGCTTTTAAAAAGATCAAAGAAAGCCGGCATTAAAAACATCAGGGCATATAATACAGGATGGAAGGGGAATATGTTTCAGGGTGGTTTACATTCAACTATAAAATCTCATGATATGGTCATTTGTGCAAATCTTCCTCACAATCTTGTCTGTAATCGCGGATTTCTTGAATACATTACAAAGATTTCCAGTAAATACATAGTCTTTATACAGAGTGCCGGCAGATGGAACAGGTTTTATTATGAGGACCTCTATCCAAAATTACTCAAAAAAAGATACAAGCGTGAAGCTGATTATATTGAAACATATTTCTTCCTGCACAAGCAGGGTATCTTTGCGAATATAAAAATGTTTGACTATTACTTTGATCAGCCTTTTGATGATTTCAATGATGCGCTGGATTTCTGGAAACACAGGTTGAAATTAAAGCTGACCTCTAAAAAGGAAAAGATTCTTGCTGACTTTCTTAATAAAAAACTGGTCCCTTTGGGCCGGGCCGGCGCCCTGACAGCTCCTTTTGGTTTAAGAAAAGCAGCCCTTATCTGGTGGAAGACGTGATAATACAAAGATCAATATTAAGAGAACTTCTGATAAATTTTTCTGTTGTAATTTTATTCCTGTCTTTCATGCTTTTTATGGAAAAATTTGTCAGGCTGACAAGACTTATATTGGGAAGGGGAGCGGAATTTACTGATGTTTTAAAGGTTTTTTTATTTCTTCAGCCTTCTATTTTGCTTCTTGCAATCCCAATGGCAATTCTTATTGCGGTATTTCTTACATATGGAAGGATGTCTACTGATAATGAGATAATCGTTTTAAAAAGCAGCGGCATGAGTTTCTGGGCAACATCAAAACCTGCCCTGATGCTTTCTGTTACAGGATTTATATTGCTTTTTTTTATAAGTATTTACCTGTTGCCCAAAAGTATAACCGCCTTTAAAAAGACCGTATATGAAACAATTGCTAAAAAGGCCTCTATGGCTATTGGGGAAGAAACATTCTCCACGGTTTTTAAGGGAACTGTAATTTTTATAAAGGAAATGCTGCCCGACGACAGGTTTAAGGGTATCTTTATTTACAGGGAAGGTGATACCAGGGAACCTCTTGTAATAGTTGCAAATGAGGGTTCAATACGTTCAAATCCTGATGAAGGGACTATAAACCTTGGTATGCGTAACGGGGTAATACATACCTTTGGAGAAAAAAGTTCTTCTAAAGCTGAGTTTGCAGAATATAATTTTGTGCTGACAACCGTTGTAGAGACACAAAAAGAGCTTAAACCAAATGAAAGAGGAATAATTGAACTATGGAAAGGAAGGGAACGTGGAGTTAAATGGATGGTTGAGCTGAACAGGCGGCTGTCTATCCCCTTTGCATGTCTTATATTCGGGCTTCTGGGGCCTGCTCTTTCCACAAGGATAGGAAAAACAGGGCGTCTTGGCGGTTTCTCGCTTAGTTTAACTATTCTCATACTTTACTATGTGCTTCTTATCCTGGGGGAGGGCCTTGTCAAGGCCGAGAAACTGCCGCCGTTCTGGGGAGGGTGGATACCGAATATAGTTTTTAGTGTTGTCGCAATATTATTTTTCTATATGGCGTACAGAGACTGGCCTATATTAAAAAAGTTAAAATTTAAAAATTAAAAGCCGCCAAAGGCCCGTTGCTTCGCCCCGAGGCAAGCGAGCCCTCGCCTCGGGGCGAAGCAATGGGTCGCCAACAGCGGGTTAAGGATATAGTTATGAAGATTTTAACAAAATACTTTCTTAAAGAGTTTTTTAAATTTTTTATAGTATGTTTTATAGGTATGACAGCAATTCTGCTGATCGCAGAATTTTTTGATAAAGTAGATGAATTTTACGCTAAAAAAGCTCCGGTCTATTTAATACTTCAATATCTTTTACTTCAGGCTCCAAAATCATTGTTATTTTCAACGCCTATCGCGTCTCTTCTTTCAGTACTTTTCACAGTTGGAATGGCTTCTAAATGGAAGGAGACAGTGGCCATAAGGGCATCGGGTGGAAGTATAAAAAGACTATTAGCTTCATTCCTGATAGTAGGTATTATAATAAGCTTAATTGTACTCGTTCTCGGTGAAACCGTTGTTCCTGCTGCAACTAGCAAGGCCATCCGGCTGAGAAAAACGAAAATATTAAAAAAGAAATCCAGGATCACACACAGAGAAGGGGTTCTATGGCTCAAAGGACTTGATGGGAGTTTAATACGTATCCGGGATTTTGTAGAGGGAAAGAACACAATATTGAAAGTGAGCATATTCAGTTTTGGACCGTCTTTTACGCTGGAAAAGAGAATAGAAGCTGATGAGGCATCCTGGATCAATGGAGTATGGAAACTTAAAAATGCAGCCATTTTTGATTTTACCAATGACACTTCAACAACACAAAAAGTTTTTGATTTTACTGCACTTGAGGAACCGAAGATATTTATAGAGGAGATTAAAAAACCTGCGGAAATGAGTTTCTTCGAACTGTATGCTTACTATAAAAGGCTTGAGGGAGCGGGTTTCAAAAACAACAGATATATAGTAGAGCTTTACGGAAAGCTGGCCCTTCCCCTGGTTAATTTTGTGATGATAATATTCGGGATTTCTCTTTCTTTACATAGCAGGCGCGGTGGAGGCATAAAAGCTGCGGGTCTGGGCCTTCTTGTAATTCTTTCTTACTGGATGCTCTTTTCAGTCAGTATATCACTTGGTAATACAGGCACAATTCCGCCTGCAGTAGCTCCGTGGATCAGTCCTCTTGTGTTCGGTTTTGCCGGAAGTTATATGTTTGTAAAGATAAAGGAATGATGCTAAGACAGTTATCATTGGTCAAGCCCTATCATTCTAAGTTATGATCTTGCAAAATCCAAAAGGGGTTGATAATTAAGTTCATCAGCCGCATGAAGAGCCGAAATATACTTTTGCCTTGCATCACTGTGGGTAGAAAGGTTTACACTTCCCCACGTAAATCCAGGGTGATCCAAGTTGTTTTCAAGTAACAGATCAGCCATTAGACGCGCATGTCGCCCGTTTCCGTTGGGGAAAGGATGAATTGAAACTAATCGATGATGAAAATGAACAGCTATTTCGTCAGGAGAATCATCCCGGTGTTCAATCCATAATCTGGCATCATCACAAAGGTTTCTGAGATTTGTTGAAATCTGATTCCATGGCCCTCCTATATTTTTATCGCTCTGCCTGAACTTGCCTGCCCATTCCCAGACATTGTCAAACATTCGCTTGTGGAGTTTACAAACAAAGCCTTCATTTAAAATATTTTTTGGCTTAGTCTTTTCAAGCCATGCCAATGCCTCTGCAATATTGTCTTGTTCCCATCGATCAAGTTCAGCGCGAGTAGTTATGTGAGTTAGCAATAATCCTTGAACCTCATCTGGATCAATAGGAGTAGCGCCCTCTGGATATTCAAGATTAATCATGTTCATCCCATAATGTTGAGGGTTGGGTTTCAATTAATTCTTCAATCATGTCGTTCAAAGCTTGTTCCTGCTCGTAGTTACTTAGCTCCTGATTTTCTAGCCTCATCGTATGAGATACGCGAGTGAGTCGTTTTTTGGCAACCCGCCTTGCCTGTTTACGCAGATTCTGTTCAAGACTTATCCGTGGAACAAAGCCATAGACGAACACACAGTCCAGGCGCTCGGCCACTTTACGCATTGTTTTGAGAGTGATTGAACCTGTAGGCTCTTCTTTCTCGATCAGAGCTACACGTTGTTGAGTAACTCCGAGTCGACCAGCGAGTTGTCTGGCACTCATTCCAAGCGCATTGCGTACAGCTCGAATCCAACCTTTGGAAGGCATAGAGATTTCCAAAAGAGGGCGAAGTTTTTGCAATGTAGTTTCGAGTTGGTTTCTGATGAGTTTTTTCTTTTTTTTCATGATAGTTTTTCCTTTGGTTAGTTTTACTTTATTTATATAGGTAAACTGCTAACCTGCTCAATATTACAACATATATGCTGTTAAAAGTCAAGTAAAAACAATAAATACATTGTAATAAGATAATATAATTACAACTTAAATATTGTAATGATATTCCTTGTTTTATGAATCCAAAAATATTATTAAAGAATTTTCTTTGATTATATAAGACGTTATATGATAGTCAGCGTGTTTTTAGGTAGCCAGGGGACCGAGTGAGAGGGATGAAACAATTAAAAGTTAATAGTTGAGGATTAAATAATTGTAACGAACCTGCCTACCGGCAGACAGATAACAAATAACAAACGTAGAGGAAGTGGCCAGCCAAACTGACTGGCTGGTAAACTCACCAAAAAAACAGGCGGGTAAAAACGCCCACATTTTTGTTTCTTTGATTAAAAAAAAAGAAACCGGGTGTGGGATGGCCCGCCACCATGCCAAACAAACTGGCAGGCATGCGGGTAAAAATCCTGCAGATTACACTTTACTCCAGCATTCAGAATTATTCAGATATGAATTTAGTATTGCTGTAAGTTCCTGTTCTGATGATGAATTGTCATTTTTCAGATCGTCAAGTATTCTCTTTGGGATTTCCACTATGCACATTTTATCTTTTCTGACTAACTGG
>VAPA010754175.1_pt1 | contig 10414 bp, 6 predicted proteins | sample 3395041 | NCBI WGS metagenome assembly VAPA01 (sample SAMN08290432, study PRJNA428436) | hydrothermal vent metagenome | isolation source: Deep-sea hydrothermal vent chimney | place: Indian Ocean: Southwest Indian Ridge | depth 1973 m m
AAGAAGCCGCCAAAGTAATTAAAAATTTAGGCGGGTTAGATAAGGCTATTGAGTTTGCGAATGTTCCCTATGGCGAATTACAGAGGGCTAAGAAAGCTACTGATTCATTAATTAAATATAGAGCTTGGCAAAAGACAGTTGTTTCCCAAGCTAATACTGGAAAAGATACTGGGTATTCTAAAGATATGATGACTTTGTTTGGTTTATTTGATAAACGTGTAGAAACGGCGGCTGAAATTAAAGACCCAAAACAACGTGAGGCCGCAGTTAAACTTTTATTTAATGATAATGAACCTCTATATTCCATAATAAAAGCTAATGCAAAGCAAAGTGGTATTGATATGGACCTTTGGAAAAATGCTCTTCTAAAGAAAAAAGATGTAGGTTTTTTTACTAAACTATGGCGAAGTTTCGTTGGTGGTGGTAATATATCAACACAACCTCCTGTGAATCAGACAGAAGTAAATCAGACAGAAGTAAATCAATATATGGAAACTCATGGTTTAACTCAAGGGAAGTAATGTGGATTATACAAATCTTCTTGGCCAAATTGAAGGCAACTCTGATTTTGCAGACTTAGATTATCAGCAACAGGTAGAGGTTAGAGCAAAAGTTTTTGCACCTCAACTCGCAAAAGACCCTGATTTTGTCAATTTACCTGCTGATGCAAAAGACAAGGTCTGGAGTACAATTCTCTATAGACAGCCTATTTATAAAGACCCTGCATACGCACAAGAAATGAATAATTTAACACAACGAATTAAGCAAGGAGACAAAGTTGCTGTAAATGCTGCTATTGCCCAAGTTGCAGAAATACAAGCTACAGATAATTTTGCTATCACAAGATTTATTGAGGGACTTGTCACTAAAGCAGGTCAAGCTTTAGAACCTATTTACAAAACTATTGATCCAACACATTCAATTCATGTTGGCTCTGTAAGTGATCAACGAAAGTCGGCAGCTTATTTAGATAGAATGCTAAATAAGGAACGAAGTATTCCTGAAAAAACTTCATTGGCTTTAAAGTTATTCCCGGCTATTAAGCTTGCTTCAAATGTGGGCGCAGGTTTCATTGGCTTGGCTCCTTTATATATGGGATTAGTCGGTACTTTAGCTGAACCGGCAGGACTTGCTAAAATTGGAATGAAGGCTGTAGATGTTGCTTCACAAAGACTAATTAAACGTGGTTTTGGTATGGCTCTCTATAAAGGCAGTAGAGTTCTTGTTCATGCTGCTGCGGGCGGGGTAGTGGGTATTCTTAATGAAGGTCTTAAGAAAGCTATGGATACTAACTGGAAAAATCCGGACTGGCTTAATTTTATGCAGGATGCTAAAAAATCCTTTGGTCAATATTTTATAGGTGATCTTGCCATGTTTACTTTGGGAGGATTGTTAAAAGGAATGGGTTTAGGGGCTAAAAGAGTCTTTAGCAAAGGTTTTGTAAAAGAAGCAAGTAAGACTATAGACGACTATGCAGATGGTGTGGTTAATGCTTTAAGTGGGAAGATTGATCCTGTAATGTATAATAGATTGAGACCTGAACAGCAGGAGATATTAAAGAACTTGCAGCGTTATCATGGAGTCATTAAGAATGTTAAGTTACAGACACCTGATAATATATTAAAGATGACTGCAACATCTCATGGTTTTAATGTTGAGATTAAAAATGAACTATACCATATTGGTAAATTAGGGGAGAAAGCTACAACTACTGTTAAGGGCTTTGGGGAAGCTGCTGATAGTTTAAGAAAGTTAATTACGAAGGTTCCTGAGATTAAGCTTAGTAAATTAGATAATGCTGTACTTGGTTCAGGGGCTAAAGACATTAAACTTCAAGTTGCTATGAAAGCCACTATCCCAAATATGTCAGTTGAAAATAAAACATTACTTACTAAACTTGCAAGTTCGAATCAAGGACGTTATGGTCCGGACCAAGTAAAGACTTTTTCTAATGTTATTTTGAGAAACTTAGGCGCCTCAGATGATGTAGTTAAATCTTTAAAGGTTCAGGTAGTCGATGATACAATTAAAGTTTATGCACAGGATAAACTTATAGCGGATGTTCCAAAAGTTGTTTCCTCTGCAAAAGAAGAGCTTAAAACTATTCAAGGTTTAATTAAAAACCTTAAAGAAGTCGTTCCTGAAAGTGTGAAGACTAAACCTGTACTTACTACTGGTGATATTAGAAAAGTTCAAAAGACTCTTCCAAACTACTATTTACCCTTTTTAGATAATTTAGCACAGAAGAAGCTGGGAAGTAAGCTAATCCAACAGAACAATAAGTTTGTTTTAGTAAATCCGAAAACCTCTATAGCTTTTGACACCTATGAGGAAGCTGGTAATTATATTTTAAGGAAGGCTGTTGATGAGAAAACTCTCAGACTTCACCTAAAGTATAATGAAGGCTTAAGTATGGTTAGAGACAGTAAGACTAATCAGATTAAGCTTAAGAAGTCCGGTAAAACTATAGCAACATATTCTGATATAGATGCGTTGATGGCGGAAAATCCTAATCTAATTCCAAAAGTTAGTCCTGACTTAGGGCCTAAGATTGCCCTTGTAGATAACGATAAGTTGACTATTGTTTATGGAAAGGATTCAGTTGAAGGGAACTATCAAGATATTTTAAAGGTTCTTGATAGATTTGCAGACTATGAAAAGAAAGCAAGTACAATTAAGCTTGCTTCAGGAAAAAGGTCAATTATTGAAGTAAATCCTATATCCAAAGTTATTGAACTTGATATTCCTGAAATTAGTTATCGTAAAAGTTTTGACTCTATTCAGGACGCTAAAAAGTTTATTAGTGAGGGTTGGACAGAACGGACGCATCTTGATAAAATTGCAGCAGATAAGGGCTACAGATTAGAAGTGCAAGGTGGAAAGTACTTTTTCTATGGTGAAAAAAATCAAGCCTATATTGCTTCTAATAAAGAAGAATTGCAATCAATATTAAATACTGCGCCTATTCCTGAATGGGCAGCAGAGTATTCCGGGCTCGAACCGGCATTGGTTGAAACTTTTTCGAAGCCTCCAGGTGGAATGTTTAAACCAACTGAGTTTAAAATTAAAGAAAACAATATTTTATCATCTCCGTCTATAAGTCATTTATACCGACCACCTGATGCTTGGTTAGTTCAGGCTATTGAGAAAGATGGTGATCAGAATATTCTTAAATATTTTAGACAGATTTCCTCTACTTTTGAGTTTTTAACTGCGGAGGAAGGAAAGGTAGCGAAACAATTAGTGGGACTTTGGCGGGGGTACAAACGAAAACAGCGAGTTAAAATTGGGGAGCTCTTAGAAATACCTGAAGGGCAGTGGATGGCGGCTGCGAAAGAAAGAGGGCTGACACCAAAAGATGTCGAGGTCGCAGGAGTTATGCGGAAGTTCTTTGATACTGCTGCTGCTCGTTTTGGCATTAAGTATGATAAGTTTATTAGTGAATATTTACCAAGAATGCGTAAAACTTATCTGAAAGACCCTGCTAAGTTTCGAAGTGATTCGACTATGGTTGAGTTTATCCAAGACTCATTTGGCGGCAGGGTACCGGGTGATTTAGATGCTTTCTTTAAGCACCAGCGAGTATCTGATATAGTTACTTTTATCCGGGAAGACGATCCGCTGACAATGGCATTAAAATATAATTCAATCGGACAGCGTGAAACATTTTTAGCCCCGCTTTGGAAAGAAGCTGACGACTATTTAAAAGCTCATGGAAAGGTTTTAGACCCTATCTTGAAGGCTCGATTTAATGCCTATCGTTCGGATGTCATGGGAATACCTTCCGGTCTTGGCGAAAAAGCTTTAATTGAATTTAGTAAACGATTTTATGCTGGATTACGAGGCACCAGTGTTACGCCCGGATTAGCAAGTGATCTTACCAAAGCTATGATGAGCTGGGGTTATTTATCTGCTATGGGTTTTAGAGTGTGGTTACCAATTAGAAATATGTTTCAGGTTTGGACAACACTTGCACCAAGACTTGGTAATTCTTGGGTAGGTGAGGCAATCAATATTGTTTCCAAAGACAAGACTGGTAAAATATTTCAGATGCTTAAAAATCGTGGTATATTCAGTGAAAATCTTCCTTTATATGGGGCAAGTATTATTGAAGGTGAACAAGCTTTAAACAGGCTTTTACATCGTGGTTTAAGGTGGTATAAGAACTCTGATGAATGGACTCGTGCAGTTGCTTATACAGCTTCGCAATTAAGATTTAAGGACTCTGTAAAACGTTTTTCAAAAGGTGTTCTCAATGAGAAAAACTTTATGAATTTGTCAGGGCTCAATATGCTTCCTGCGGATTTAAAGAATCAGGCATTAGGCTTTATCAGAGGTGGTAAATGGGCTAATGCTGAAGATGTTTTTGCCCGGACAATAACCTCTGATACTATGTTCTCATATCGTGCCGGTATGGCTCCATCATCCTTCAGAGGCGCAGTCGGTAAGCTTTTTGGTATGATGGGGCATTATCCTGTTTATTATTTAGAGAATATCAGGAGAGCAATGAAGTATTCGACTACTGGCCAGAAGGTTGCATTCGCCGGCAGATTTTTAGGAAACTCATTATCTTTATATTATGCCTTTAAAAATGTACTTGGTATTAATGCAACTAATTTTTTACCCTGGACACCTTCTATGTTTTCCGGCGGTCCATACTACCAACTTATGAATGAAGCTTTAATGTCAGTCGGTAAAGGTTATGAAGCCAGACAAGCACGTGCAAAACTTTTTGGAATTAAACATGTTAATGGAAAGCTTACATTTGATCCTACAAAAGCTGAAATAACTCGTTGGGGAATACCATTTGGTTTTCTTACACACAATGTTATTAAAGGTGTCAAACATCTGGAAGATGGCGATGAGTATTTGGCCTTTTTGGCTTTTACAACTGCACCAATAAATCCGGACCTTCTACAAAAAGAATTTTAGCCCTTTATAGATTACTTATATCTGTCCAAAAGTGTAGAAGTTTTGCATGAAACTCCCATGCACTATCTTTATTTTCAAAAGAAGTATAGACTCTAATTCCACCTTTTAAATGCACACCCACTTTGTAACTTCTGGATTCAGTGTTATACACCGGATCCCATATCACTGCTATGTCATGAGCTTTGATATATCCGCTCCCAATTTTTATTGTCATAGTTTTTACTCCTCTATGTTTATTTTGATATAGTAATTTTTATTAGCAACAGCTTTTAATTTAATTTTTAATAGAATACTCAAATTGTATTTATCTACTTTAACTACTTCCCATTGTTTGACCATACTGTAAGTTAGAAGTATTCCATTGACATCTCTAAATTTATTTTTAACTTTTAAAGGGTTTAGTTTATTAATATTTTTTAGATACAACTTTAGTTGTTTATACCTGCGATAAAGAAAGGTTTTGATTGCGTCTTTGCTACAACCTGTCAATTTAGCAATCTGTTTCGGACTGCGTGGTAAGATAAAACCAGGATGATTATAAAGCCATTTATGTAAACAGTTATAGAAGCGAGGTTTAATTCTTTTTCCTTTCTTTTGTGGATTAATACCGTGCGCATGAAGTATCTTTGTTATTCGATAATGACTAATATTTAAGAGTTTTTCTACTTTTTTAATCTGACCTAATTCTTTATAGGCTTTTAAGATTTTATCCTCTAACCCAACCATTTATATTGTTCCTCTCCAGTAGTTGTTATTGTATGAATTACTATGTTCTTTGTATTTCGCACTTCAAGAAGTCCTTCTTGATATAGCTGATTCAGTATTCTAGTTGTTTCTTGTGCAGAGATACTATAACTTGAACAATGTTGTAGTAACTTTCTACGTTTGATTTTTTGTTCACGTTCTATTTTGGCGGCTATAACCCGATAAGATTTTTGAAAGTTATCATTAACAATGAGGTCGCCAGCCAAATCTTTATTTCCTTTATAGGTTTGTTCTAAGATTTTTTTCGCATCTTTAAGGTCTTGAATTGTAATTTCATAGTCAGTTGTATAAGTGGATATATGAATGATCAAGGCTAATTTAAGCAAATTAATATCATACCTATAGATCATTTTGCCAATGATATTTTGTTCTTTTGCTAAACCAAAAAGATTAAGTTTATATTTGATATAAAAATTCTTGTACCATTCGTAAGCTTCTTCGTTCATGCGGTATTCGCCAAGTGCGTGCTCAGCAATAAAAGCTGCTCGTTTTTGTAAATCATTCAGGCTTATTTCCGGTATATTAAATGGTGTTGGATAACTTCTTGTTGAGGTTGGCTGATTTACTAAGATAACCCGAGACATAAACCCATCACCGAATGCTTCCTCTGGAATAGCATCACGTAGCCCATCAATAGTTGTGGCACCTAACAGAGTTACATAAATATTTTTAAATATCTGCTCACCTCGACCCTGTGTTACGTCTGAGTCGGTATCTTTACAATCATATAGATCGGTAAGTTTTCCAATTAAGCCTTGATTGTATAATTTCTTATTCATTAAAGTTGATAGTTCAGATATGATAATACATAAATGACTATCTCGTTCAATCATCAAGACTTTTTGGGTTTCTTCATTTATTTCAGAGGAAACTGTCGGTTTAAGCATCATACTAATACCTTCAGGTGTAGCTTTTGAACGAATAATTGGTATCCTTTTTGATGACTTTAATTTTAGATTTTCTATATAATCCGGAAACCCTATGAGTACTTCATCTGCAACCCTGGCTATTGTACTTTTAGCACATATTCGTGGTGGTGCAATCATTACAATAAACATATTTGGATAAAGCGGGGAAGGATACCAATGAAGGTAAGCATCTCTTTTTAATAAAGTTGAGACTGTGAAAATAGCTGACCATAGCGCAAGTTGTGTTGGGGATTCGATACCTCGTGTTGCAGCAACAAAGTCTGTTAAAAACCCTTCTTGCGGCAGGTATGAATCCCATGCCTCATCTTGCCAAGTTTGTTTGAGTTCACGTTGTGTTAGTCCTTTCACTTTAGTTCACCTAAGCTTGGACCAACTTCTATTTCTATTGGAAAGGCAATAAGTCTATTATCGATTTCAACAGGAGATTCCATTATTTTTTTAACTACAGGTTTAAAGGGTATTAACTCTTTAATTGGAACCTCAAAGACTAATTGATCATGCACTTGCATAATTAATTTAGTATCTAAATTTAACTTATCTATTTCATTATCAAGTTTAATCATTGCCTGATTAATAACTCCCGATGCTGTTCCTTGAATTGGAAAGTTTAAACCTTCCTTAATTATATCTTTAGGATCTCCATAAAAGACTCTAACCCTCCCAAAAGCATCCCTTAAGATTCTTGTTTTTGTGACTTGTTGGGTGATTTTTTTCTTCCATTTAATATACGCTGGGTGCATTTTTAGCCAATTACTTTTCATTTGTTTGTAAGCTGCGAATGTAAGATTAAGTTCCGGCACTTCCAGAACTACTTTTTGATGAATTGTTCTATCTCCGCCATCATATGAGATACCACCAAAAAAGAATATTTTAACTGCACGTCTGGCTAATTCCCAAAGCGTATCTTCAGGTGTTAAATTAAAAGCCATTTTAGTATTTATGTCATGGATATTCTCTCCCCTTTTAAATGCATCTATTAGTACTTTATCATCTGTTATATATGCTAAAATACGTACTTCAAGATTTGAATAATCTGCACTTAAGAATACAGACTCTTTTGGTGCAACAAATACTTTGCGGGCATTTATTTCTTTTTTGGGTATTTGCTGCAAGTTTGGGTTACTTGATGAGAGACGTTTAGTTACAGTCCCAATTATTGAATAGTGAGAATGCACACGGCTTTCATTATCTGTTGCAAATTGTGTAAAGGTACTAATCAATTTATTAAGTTGGCTATATCGTCTAAGTAACCCTATAAATTGTTGAAGTTTATTAATTGCTTCAATTTGCTCTGGCTTAGGTGTCCTCAATTTATCTAAGACAGCTAAACGATTATTTAAAAATAGTTGTATTGATAATAAACCTTCTTTATTTACTGCAAGTTTTCTTGTCTTTCTTGTTCGTGTTCCATGATAAGTACTTAAATTGACTATAGGCTTCACTTTATCTTTTATTTCTTTTAATTCTATCAACTGATTATAAATTATACTTCCAGATTTCTTTTTAGGTAAGTCAATTAATTTTTTAAACTTAGCACTATTAATACCAAATAAGAAATAGCGCATATCTTCATCAGAATTAAAATTAAAACTTTTAGGTAAGTTTCCGAGTTTTCTTAAATTTATATCGAGTTCTTCTATCTCCTTAATCAGATTTTTTCGCCACTTATCTAATTTATAACGGGAGAGCAGTATTCCGGCTGCTTCCATCTGCATTACCGGTTTAAGCATCTTCATACCTTCATTTTGATATACTTTATAAACTTTGAGTTCTTTAGCTTCTTTAATCATTAAAGGAAGTATTTGATGTAATGCAACAACATCTCTTAAATTATAAGTATAGAGTCTATATGAAGGCATTTCTAAGATTGAACCTTTTCGGGTTTTAAGTGTGTCTTTCCAGAATGGGGTTGTCCCGTATAAAGATGTAATAAAGCCTAAGTTATGTGGAAGTTCTGGTGAGATATAGGAATGCAAAATCATAGTATCATGCTCAATATTCTTCCATGGAATATCAAATCCACATTTACGCAAAAACTTTAGATCAAAAGCTGCATTCTGAAACATAAGCGGAGAGCAACTAAAGAGTTCGTTAAGTACCTTATGAATATTTTTAAGTGTTCGTTCCGGCCAATAAGGTAACCCAGTTTGTTGTGCAAGCAATGGAATTGAAATAGCTTTAGAAGCAGATAAACCAATTCCAAGAACAACAATTTTCCCATAATCAGCATTTAAGCTTGTAGTTTCAACATCTAATGCAAGTAGTTTGCCTTTAGACTTTAATAAATTTTCAATATCTTGATAAGTTGTTTTAATATTGAAATCCTCTTTTGGCAGCTCAATTTTATTTTCTGCCAAATCTAAGGCTTTCTTTAAATCAGCAACCCAAACATATTTCATTGATACAGTTATTCTATCTTTTTTCCATTGGTTGCGCATTAAGTATGATGGATGCCATGTTGGGACTACATATATATCCTGATACTTATAGATCGAACCCCTGACATCTGTGATAGTTCCTCCAATGTTAAAATAGTCTTTGGCAGTTTTCCCTAAAGCTATAATAACTTTAATGCCGTGATCTTTTAAGTATTCTAATTCAAGTTTAAATCCATCTTTGCAAAGAGTTTGTGCACTCTCTGCCTCAAATGATCCAATATCATTGAGTGGCGGTCTGCAAAGTATTGTATTACTTAGTACACAATTATCTCTGAAGATACCTGCTTGGCCTAACCCCCAATTTAGAAATCTTCCGGCAGCACCTACAAACGACTCCCCTATTCTATCTTCATCTGCTCCGGGCGCCTCACCATAAATTGCAATACCAGATTTAGCATACCCTGTTGCAAAAACTTTTTTCTTATCTTGTAATGGGCAATCTATACAATTTATTTGTGTTCGTTTATAAAATATATGTTTATTCATAATTATATCCTTTGTAATATTATTTCAAACAGTACATATCCAAGAAGAAGCAACAAAAGAATAATTATCTTTTTCACCCCCTTTTCCTCTGTTTATGCTTCCAGATCAAAAACTTTAACAAAAATTTACGTGTCTTAGGGCTAAGTTGATCCTCTTGTGCGTGTTGATTCAACCGAGCTTCAAACTTCTTTTTAAGTTTTTTACCTCTTCTATGTTCAATTATAAATCCCCTAAGAATTTCTTCCATAACAAGTACAAATGCAGACATTGCTACGATAAAGATTACAGTAGCTATTGTTTTCATTCCTTTATTGTCCTTTCATAAATAATTTCACTAAATGCCATACTTACAGGAAGTGCAACATTCCATACAAATTTAGCGTCTGTTAAAAACTTTATTAATCCATTTTTAGTCCATAATTTTTGGTCACCTGGGCGCACATAACAAAGTGGAGGTGTTTTACTCTCATCAAAAATAGCTGGTTCCGGGTCCCCATCCTTAAAGTTATCAAAGATTATTTGAGAACATTTAAAACCTGCCCAAGGATTTAATGTTACTTTAATTGTCAACCAGTTAAGTAAACCAAAGTAACTATAAAATAGTTTAGAATCCACAATCATAGTTACGTTGTAGTTTGAATCCTTTAATGTTTTAAGAAAAGTGAACATTTCATTTGAGTAAACAGGATCAAGGTTACCAGTTAAAAGAACAACTTTACTCTGCGCTGAACTTCGGATTGCTATTAAGGCATCTGCGATTTCTTCTGAAGAAGTTGAGACCTTATCTAAAAATACATGATAAAGCGGGATACCAACAAATGGTCCCGGTTCAGTACAAGTTTCATAAGTAATTTTTTTAATCAT
>VAPA010306354.1_pt1 | contig 10381 bp, 9 predicted proteins | sample 3395041 | NCBI WGS metagenome assembly VAPA01 (sample SAMN08290432, study PRJNA428436) | hydrothermal vent metagenome | isolation source: Deep-sea hydrothermal vent chimney | place: Indian Ocean: Southwest Indian Ridge | depth 1973 m m
AGTTCCGCGTACATATATTGGTGAGAATTTGGAGGCCGCAATCAAATTCGTTGCAGATGTGGGAGATGTTGTCATCAAGCCATTGATTGGGGCAAGAGGTATGGGTGCGATAAGGTCAGACCATCCGGAGCTAGCTTATCGTGCCATGAAATTCATCCATCAGCTAGGACAAGTACTCTATGTGCAAGAGATGGTCGAAAAACCCAATCGGGATATTCGCGCTTTCATAATAGGTGGAAAGTTGATTGGTTCTATGTATAGATACATACCCGAGGGGATAGAAGGTGAATGGCGAACCAATGTACATGGTGGGGGAAATGCAGAGCTGGCCAAATTGACTCAGGAGTACGAGGAGTGCGCTATTCTGACTGCAGAAGTGCTGAATCTTGACTATACTGGAGTAGATATTATAGAATCACCAGAAGGACCTTGTGTCATAGAGGCAAACGCAGCTCCTTCATGGAGTGCGCTCTCTCGAGTTTCAGGAATCGATATTGCATCACTGATTATTGATAGACTCGTGGAGAAATCAAGCCGCTAATCTGTCCTCCAAAACAGCTTTAACTTCTTTCTGATCAAGTGTCTTGAATGTTTTATTCTTGGTATCAATCTTTCCGATTTCGAGAGTTTTCGCCTTTTCAGCAGGAGGAACATCCGCCTTGTCAGTGACCTTTAGCAGCCCCTTAATTGCTAGTTCAAGTGCGCCATCAAGGTTAAGCGTGTCTTTGTACTCTTCTGCGAAAAGATCACGAACTATATCAGCTTCCTTTCCAATTGCGGCAGCTTTCCAACCCCAGAATGACCCGGAAGGATCAGTTGTATATAATTGTGGACCGTGGTCATCAACACCAGCCACTAAAAGAGAAACTCCGTAGGGTCGAACTCCACCATACTGTGTGTGCATCTGTTTTGTGTCACAGATATTCACTACTAGAGAAGGGATTGATATGGGTTCATCATAGCTCAACCTGTTAATCTGTGCTTGAACTCGAGCTTGATCGATGAGTTTGCGAGCGTCAGCATGAAGACCTGCAATTGCAGTACCCACATGATCATCAATGAGTAGAATCTTCTTGAGTGAATCAAGGTCAGCCATTGGATGAGGGGAACGTTTCTCTCCAACCAATACAACTCCATCTTTAGCCTTGACTCCAACGGCAAGTGGTCCATGTCGTACCGCTTCAGTAGCGTATTCTACTTGGTACAATCTGCCTTCCGGACTAAAGACTGTGATTGCTCTGTCATAACCCATTGACTGTTGTGGAAACATGTTGTAAATTACACTCCAACAATATCTGACCTGGCGTTTGGCATGGTCAAATCAAGGTCAATCTTAGGGCGTTTAAAAGGTTGTCTGTGTGTTCACTATGTTGAAGGCTTAACGCCACTCCAGCTTCAAGTTTATCGTTGTAGGAATATCATCCATAATTGATCCAAGCTCAGTAAAATCAGGTTCGTAGTAATCAGACACATCCTTTTCACGTGTGCCTGAAGATTTCTTGAAATTCTGCACAAGGTATTCCCCCTCAAACCCCATCTCAGAGAGAAGTCTACTGATCTTGAGAATCTCAACAGGTTGTGTCAAACCCCCCACGTATGTAGTTCGAGGCCAGAAACGTACCTCAGAATCCAGTAGAAGCTGAATACTCTTCACAACTTTGGGCCATGGGTCACGCTTAACTCTAACAACCTCTCTGTACCTGCTCGGTATTGTTTTGATATCAAACCAGACTGAGTCTAAGTAGGAAAGTGATTGTTCAAGAACAGAAGGATTCAATCCCTGTGTGTTGAGATTGATATGCTTTGATTCGTCTTCCAGACGCAAAGCCTTCAGAAGGTCATGAAGCTCTTTGTGAATGGTTGGTTCCCCTCCAGTTATGCAATAACCATCAGTCAGATTACCAGATAGTTTGTTGACGATATCGGAGATCGACATTTCCTGTCCAGATTTTTTCGGAATGATCTCTGCGTTCTGGCAAAAAGAACAGTCCATGTTGCAACCTGCAGTAAAGAGAACTGTCACTGGAATCCCGGGTACATCAACTAGGCTAATGTCGATGATTGATGCAACACGCATATCAGTTCAAGTCCGGATAGTCGTAGTGTTTTCCAAGTTAAATTTATTCCATAAATTGCTCTTTGAGTCTATATTCGAAGGGTATTACTAGACTCTATGAAGCTTTTTTCTAGAACCTTCATAAGAATAGTACCTCCTTTATTTGATGGGGACAGCGCAATGGAAAATAGATGTATCTCTAAAACCGATATTCTTCGAAGCACCCTTTTTCACATCCAAGTCCGTCAATGTCAATACATTGATACTTTCCCGGAAAAAGTTACAACAATCATAGACACTGCGGTAGGTAAAAGAAGAATGAAGAATTACGATGTAGTCAAGAACCGACTATACCGAATAAAGACAAACTTCTTCAAAATCAACAGCATCAAGAAGAAAGAATTCTTCGAAGGTCTCTACAAAAGGATAGAAAGTAAAACAAAATGAATCGGCGATAATTCAGCGTTCCTTACGCGGCGTAGCTTTTTTCATGGTGACAATGAATTTCGACCCCATTGCTGGTTTGCCTTCCACTCGGTCTGTTACTTCAATCGTACCTCCATACTTACGGATCATCTGATTGACGAGGGTTAACCCTACACCTCCACCGTATCTTCTCTCAGAGAAGACCGATTTCTTTCGCATGTCACTAAGTCCGGATCCATCATCTGCAATAGATATCTTACACAGATCGTTAACTGATTCACAAGATATCCAGACTTGTTTTTCTTCTTTGAGATTGTGACGCGCTGCATTTTCAAGGAGATTCCATATCATCTCACCGAGGAGCACATCAGCCTCTACAATGAATTCCTTCTTTATGCCCTCAACATGCACCATAGCACCGTATACACGTTCCAGGATTTTGATTTTTTCTTTGAGGATTGGAGTTGCATCAATTTGGGAGAGAGGTATGTTCCGAATTTGAGCTGCCCGTTTGACCTTGGTGATGAGGCGATTGCATCTCTCAACAGCATCAAGAATATCCGTTCTAGCTTCATCAATGTATGAGGATGGAACTTCTTCCTCCAGCATTCCGGTACTAGTCATGATAACCTGCAACTGGTTGGAGATATCATGAGAAAGCAAATCAAGGTAGAATTGCACCGTTTCTTCAGCATCTTTCAGTGTTGAGATTTCTGTGACCACAGCAAACGTTCCGATTAATTTCCCATCTCGGTCAATATAGGGAGTTGCAGAAACAATGGTGGGCACAGCCTCACCGGTGCTACTTCTCCAAGCAAGCTCATAACTTTCAGAAATTCCTTTCTTTCGGTCAGCTAACTTTGCAATACCATCTTTCTTGTCCATTTCATCTGTAAGATCGGTCCAATTTTTGTCAATTATCTCTTCAGGTGTATAATCCAACATCTTGCAGAAGGCATTATTTGTGTAAGTTAGCTTCCCATTTTCATCATCAATTACAAAGCCATCCTTCATGGTTTCTACTAGCATCTGATAGCGAGTCTCTGATTCTTCAAGAGCTTCTGAATCAGCAATTACCTGTGTGATATCTAGGAGATGGGCGATAATCTTTGGTTTCTTGTCAGGACCAATGACCATAGAAGCCCGACCTTCAACTGTTCGCATTTCTCCATCCTTGCGAATGATATCCATTGGATAGACCGAAGGAGCTTCGTCACCTATTCGCCTTGCCTCATAGCGTTCAGCAACTAATTTTCCCATGTCCTGTTTCATGAATTCGCGAAAGTCATGACCAACAAGGTTCTTTAGAGTACCACCAAAAATCTGACAACATTTCTCATTAACGTACTCAATTTTGTAATTGTCACCAACGATAGCTATTCCTTCGTGTGAGTTGTTAACAAGATCATTTAGAATTGAATCATTGATTGAGGGTAAATTGAATTTCTCTTTCTTTGGAGTCTTAGGATTAGTTTTTTCCTTTTTTGCCTGCTTCTCAGAATCTTGTGGCATATCAACGCATACTCCTCAATCCGATTTTTCCATGTAATAGTTGCCATAAATCACATTGTATTATTAGAAGGCGCGGTCAGTAAAACCATGAGATTTCGCTAATTATGCCTTTCTGAACGTACGAATCAACTGAATTTCTTCCAAAACTTGTTTCCACTCTTTTGCTTTCCATACCCTGCAATGTCATCCATTTTCACAATTAATCGATTCAGCCAGGGAGTATGCTGTACAAACCACAGGATTGTCCGATGGAAGAATCCATCCTTCTTGTTATACGGACATGATCGGATACAATTTGAACAATCAGACCCATTCTCAACCCAAAATCCGTAGCAGCTCTCCACGTCAACATACCATTTCTTAGTACCGGGGTTGTTTGATATTGAAGTCCCTTTCCATGTCTGTTCCTTTCCGTATGGAATCGACTGTGATGGACATGTGGTAGCACATTTCTCACAGGTCCTACAAAAACGTACGACTGATTTGCAGAAACCCATGTCAGGATAATCTCTCACAAGGGGCATATCTGTGAGGACTTTAGCTATACGAACTCGTGGGCCGAATGGTTTTGTAATAAGAATCCCATGCCGTCCATATTGCCCGAGGCCAGCATCAATAGCGAGTGGTACACTTAGAGCAACATTGTTTCCGCTAGTCATTGCATTATATCCCAATCTTTGGATGAAAGATGCTAATTCGAGTTCTACAAAAGCCATTGTTGAGTAACCAAGACCAGTTGCAGCCGCGCTCATGAAACCAGGTGATGAAGCAATTGCATCATAATCCATCTCAACCGCCATGACTATTGCGTATTCATACGATTCTGGAACGTTGTAGGGTTCTCTTTTTCTATTCTCAGTATAGAGCCAGTTTCTATTGATGGGGGCAATCCCAACAAGGGCTGCTCCAAAGAAACGAGAGGCTTTCTTTATCATTGAAGTGAGAATCTCAGGGTCCGTTTCGTGTCGGGTTCCGTTCTCACTTGCATCAGGATCCAGACCAATTCCAGGTCGGTGTATCGAATTCCTAGAATCATAGAGTTTCCAAGCAGCGATGCTTAATTCATTCTCAAACCATCCATATCCAGGGATATTCTTAGCAATCATAGCCGCAGAACCGGAAAACTCAGTCTGGTGATAGAATTCGTATTCCGAATCAAATTGGATTCTAGCAAATATTGTGTCTGCTTCTGACATTGGTGATAAGGAATCATTAACCTCATAGGGTTGTTCTTCAGACCGGTCTTCTTTTTGCTTTGATTTCTTTTCACGACTTGTTTGCTCTGTGGATTCAATTGTAATCGCATTTAATGGGCAAACGCGTAAACATGCAAGACATTGGGTACAAGTGTTGAAATCAATGGAGGGGAATGCAGTGTTCTCTTCAAATCTAAGAGGTGTGTCATCACTATGTACGCTTTTACATTCATCCACGCATTCTAGTGAACAAATCGAAGGATTACAAACTTCTTTACTCACAAGCATAGACGAGTCTCCGAATTATTGGCGCATCCTTCTCAAAGCTTCTAATACATCCTTCCATTGGAGCTCGGCTGAGCATCAAACCTGTGCCATTAAAAGGAGAGTTAGTGATAAATAAAATTGAAAGGTACATGCAATGAAGAAACATGTGATTGTGTTCGAACCATCAGGTCTACGTATCTCAGTAGAAGAACCCAGCACGTTCTTTGATGCAATCAGAAACACAGGCTTGCATGTCAACTCAGAGTGCGGAGGAAAAGGAACATGTGGAAAATGCTCCATCACTCTTTATCCAGTCCCTGATCCAGTATCACAAGATTTAGAGCACATTTCTTCAACAGACCTTGACCTAAAGAATCGCCTAGCATGCCAACACATTGTTACACAAGACACTCAAGTAGTTCTCTCAGACCATCGAAGAAACACAAAGATATTGACTGAAGGGGTTTCTAATAAGGAACATTGGAAGTTGGATCCAGGATTAGATGGCAAGATTGGAATTGCTTTTGATCTCGGAACCACAACAATTGTAGGATATCTTCTTGATCTTAATACTGGAATCCAACTTGGTCAATCCACAGCTCTTAATCCTCAGGTAATCTATGGTGAGGATGTAATATCACGAATCACTCACGCAGTGAGAGAAAAAAACGGTGCAGAAGACCTCTTCATAATTGTCACTGCAGAAATGAATGACCTTGTTTCTCAAGTCATCGAGAGTGTAGGAGTTGGTCGGGATAATCTGTCAAGAGTAGCGGTAGTCGGAAACACCGCAATGCATCATCTCCTTCTCAAAGCAGATGTAAAACCCCTTGGCCTTTCACGTTACGAGCCAACCATTAGAGAGGCTATTAACACAACAGGAGATGCAATTGGGCTATCATCAGTACCAAAGGCTAATGTATACCTTCCTCCGAATATCGCAGGTTTTGTTGGAGGAGATACGGTAGGATTCATTCTTTCACAGAGATTGGACCTAGCTGAGAAGGTCATCCTCGGAATAGATGTTGGCACAAATGGAGAAATTGTGTTATCCAATTGTGGTGAGTTATCATGTTGCTCTGCAGCTGCAGGTTCAGCCTTCGAGGGGGCAACTATTCGAAACGGAATGAGAGGACAGAGTGGTGCAATTGAGTACATATCGATTGTGAATCCAAATGAACCACCTGAGATAACAGTGATCGGAAATGCCGCCCCCCAAGGTATCTGTGGTTCTGCGATAGTTGACGTGGTTGCTGAGATGAGAAGATCCGACCTTCTCGATTCTGGAGGAAGAATTCAATCAACTTCCAACAGGATCTTCAATGATGATGATTTTGGATTGAGCTATTTGATTACTAGTCGAAAGGAGTCAGATGTCCAGAGAGATATTGCGTTCTCACAGAAAGATGTCCGACAGGTTCAGCTGGCAAAAGGAGCAATATATACCGGAGCTACAATCCTTCTAAGTGAATCACAGCTTGACGTACACGATATCGACATCGTGATGCTAGCGGGAGCATTTGGTAATTACATCAGACCCGAGAGTGCTTTGCGAATAGGTCTCTTTCCACAAGTGCATATTGACAGAATTGTTCAAGTGGGAAATGCAGCCGGTGAGGGAGCAAAGGCATTGCTTCTGTCATCAGAGAACAGACGATTAGTAGAAAAATTAGTGGCTGATATCCACTACATTGAATTAGCTAATCATGAGAACTTCCAATCTGTATTCATCGAGTCTCTCAAGTTTCCGGAATGAAATATCAAAATGACAAGTGCCATATGTCTGTGAAGATTCTAGAGCATGATGCAGTTGCAGGAGATTTCAAAACCTATCACTATTGGACACACACGCACTTGTGAATGTTCTCCAAAACACATCAATTGCCTAACGGCGAAACAATGGATGAAATCACAGATTGCAGTATGGGAATTTTTCTATGAGAAGAGAGATATTCGGGTGTGAGGACCTCCACATTGGACTGGTCTAGAAAATCATTTTCAGAGAGAAAATCGCGAACCATCTGGAAACGACCTACTTTGATTGAATGCTTAGCTCCAAAATCGAAGGTCTCTAAAATGGGAGTCCAGAGAAAACCAACCCTGCATCTGTCTGAAGGAGTCATTGTTCTGCTCGAAATCTGTGCACACTTATATGGCTACGCAGCAAGAGAAGTTGAAGATGAAGATTCGCTCCGTCGCGGAAGTGCCTACTTCTGCTAACGTCTACTCAGTCTTTGTGAGACAAAGGGCTGATGCTAGCACACAGATTTTTTCTCTAGATTACGGAGACAGATTGAGGGTTTTTGATGCTAGGGGTACTCTCCGCAGTACAAGAAAATGGAGCAGCAAAGTAAGATGCATTGCTGTGGGTGATGTCGAGGGGGAAGGAAAAGACGCTCTTGTCGGAGGAGTCGGGAAGAAAGTCCTTGTAGTCGACCACAGAGGAAGTCCTGTCTGGAATATCAGACTTGAGAGTAACGTTGTAGCATGTGATGCGCGAGATATTGACGGTGATGATGCCGCTGAAGTAGTAGTGGCCTTGCAGAATAACCGCGTGATACTATACAACGACGACAAAGATGCGATATTCACAAAGACTATGCGAGAACCAATTGCTGATGTTTGGCTTGAAGACATCACAAAGGATACAGAGCTGGAGATTGTTGTTGCAGACAAAAAGGGATTAGTGACAGTACTTACCGCAGCTGGGTATCAGTTGAAGGAACTTCAGTTGGGTTCACGTTTGTCTGTTTTTGCAGTATTATCATTCGGCGAGAGAACTTTGTTCGTTACGGGAGATCAGTCACCGACCCTTAGGATGTGGGACATAGACGGAAACGAAGTCGCAAGACTTGACATCAGCGACACGCCAAGAGCTATGGCTACGGGAGTCCCTGATGACATATCGGATGTTGCATTTCTTGTTGTGAGCACAAAGGACCGGAAGCTCAGTTTCTGGGAAGTCCAAGAGTCAGGAAAAATTACACGAACTGAAAAAGTAATCTTACAACAGATTGGGTCTACAAAGACAGTGCTCTACCGTAGAGCTATCAAGTGTGGTAACTGTGGAGCTCCGACCTCTCCTGAGGCTTCCTCTTGTGCTTCGTGTGGAGCTAAATTGGAAATGATCGAAGCTTACATTCTGGAAGAGTATATTCAGGAAAGTATTGACTCGATTACATCAAAACATCCCAAGATCAAGCTGAAAGAACTTGACAGGATTCTAAGACGGACCCTACCCAGACCAGCAGCCTACAACTTACGACGTAGTCTCCAAGCTATGATCCAGAGTAGCGTGATAGAAGGGCACATTGATGGTAATATGTTCGTCAGAACTGAATCCAAGAAGAAGCGGATACTAGTACCTTCTAAGCAATCTGTAAGGAAGGTGAAAGGTACTCTGAGAGACCTCCTTACTGGAAAAGATACTTTGGATGTTCATCGTCTTGAGAAAGAAACAGGAGTGGACCGAAGAATTCTGCGTCGAACACTGATCATCCTGCTTGGAGAGGGAAAGGTCCAAGGTACATTATCAGGTGACGAGTTCATCCTGGAAGAGAAACAAGATGTTGATGATTTTGCCAAGAAACTGGTAGACGAATTAGCTACCTGGAGTGGTTGAAGAGAGTTGTGGAATAAGATTCGTATGAAAAGTGGTGTTAGATAGATGGATATTTCAAAAAGAATTGTAGTCACATTTGTCACAGTTGCGCTAATACCAATCCTAGTGATTTCTTCACTATCGGTTCTAGCAATCTTTGACGTTTCAAACGCGAATGCAGCTGATGCAGCTGAGGAACTGAAAGCAGAAGAATTGGCTAATCTGATGAGACTCTCTAATGATACGGGGCTCTTCATAGAAGAGCGATGGCAGAACTATGTTGATGGCGTCTATATGATGGAGGCGTATGTTGAAGACCTATTCAATGAGAGAATAAACGCGACCTCGCGGTATAGCTATTACTGGAACCAAGCAGATGAACCCAATTGGGGAGATTTGACTTTTGAAACAGACACGAATATTGTTGATGCCTATTATTCCGATTACATTACATTCCAAACTGACTGCTACTATATGCCTCGTTTTGCATGGAATAACAATGACCCGCATGACCTCTCTGCTGGTACACAATATGCTCTCGATGTTTCATCAAACATGATCAATGTCTTCAGCGCACTTCATGCGATGAATGAGGATTACAGATGGTTGTATATGGGATTTGATTTGGGGATTTCCGACCAGCACCTATTTCGGAATTACCCATTCGACGATCTCTTCTATTTCCAGGAAGACGATGATGGAAATCCGGTTGCACCAGCTGACGATTACGATCCAAATGCAGAAGACTGGTATACTAATGTTGTAGCTCAGAATCCTAGTGATGATAGCGTTGTCTTCACGGACCCGTATATTGATCTTTCAGTTGGACTCGTCATATCATTGGGAAGACCTGTGAGGTTTGACAATGGCACTCTCATAGGAGTAGTTTCTGCTGATGTATCTATGTCAACAATCAATGAGAAGGTTTTGAATACAGAAGTATTGGAAAAGGGGTATTCATACTTGCTCAGCAGAACTGGAGATGTTGTAGCTCACCCTGATCTTGGTACATTTGATGATCCTCTTCCAATAGAGATGCTAGAGTTCGGTTCAACAACCAGCACTGAAGCAGTTGCATTTAGTAATTTACTAAGTGCCTCAGTTTTGACAGACGATTTCGGATTAGAAGAATTTCAGAAGAATGGACAAACGTGGCATATGGCGTTTGTTAACGTTACCAATACAGATTATGTGTTGGCAATTGTCGTTCCCTGTCGGCAGTCCTGATAGCATCATATATCCGATCCATATCATCCTGAAAAATACACTTCCCTGTTTCATTACAACCACCGCAATCCTGACACGGCTTGATATTCATTAAAT
>VAPA010350955.1_pt1 | contig 10366 bp, 8 predicted proteins | sample 3395041 | NCBI WGS metagenome assembly VAPA01 (sample SAMN08290432, study PRJNA428436) | hydrothermal vent metagenome | isolation source: Deep-sea hydrothermal vent chimney | place: Indian Ocean: Southwest Indian Ridge | depth 1973 m m
AATTATAAAGTATCGATGAATCGAAAGGCAACAATAAGAACATACCCTGATCCCAATTTTAAATACCATCTGCATTATAAAGAAAGGCAGATGGTGTGGGTTGAACGGTTTATCACCTCTCCCGAAATGTCGGGACGATACTTCGGGATGAGCCTGCCTGCTCGCCTCGATTCGGCGAAGCGGGCCGGCACCTGTCTGCCGTAGGTAGAGGCAGGAATGAGTGAAACTTCATGCCCTTTGCCTTTCATAAACGTTTTATATCGGGATTTGGGACATAAAAAAAAGGCGTCCCGAATTTTCGGGACGCCTTTAAATTAGCATGTGTTATGCAGTGCTTTAGAACTTCAGGACAATACCGTTTCTTACTGCATAGGCATCGTCGCCGTCGCCATTAGCATAAGCATCGCCTGGGAAGAAATATCCACCCTCTATGTAGTAGAGAAGGTTTTTATCGATCTCATATTCAATCTTGCTGTCAATTTCCCAGCCGAGTTCATCGTCTGCAACGGTTGAACCCATAAGTGTGACATCTTCAGAAGCCTGCAGATAATAAACATCACCTGAGACTTTAAGATCTGGTGTTACCTGTGTTGAGGCTCCTACGTTTACATACCAGGTGTTTTGTAAACCTGAGCCAGTTGAGCCTGAAGCAGCTACTGTGCGATACTCATAAACATAGGTGTAGTGCTGGCTGCCGCCGAGAGAGGTAACAAATAAATCAAGATCATCATCACCTGGGGTATCATCACCACTTCCGTAAGCTATCTCTGCACCGACAGTAATGCCTGATATCTCAGTGTTTGCAGCTACCAGGAAGCCCCATCCCTGAGCGTCGAGGTCATTACCTGAAGCGGCAGCGTTCTCAGCTGTACCTGTCTGAAATTCAAGGTCACCCTTTAAGTTTACACCAGCGACACTTGCATCACCCCTTAAACCAAAGTTCCAGAAGTGAAGTCCATCTGTTGCACCAGGTGCTGCTCCTGTGAAATCCTGATCATCAATATAAGTTGCATCTGCACTTATGTTTACCATATCAGTTGGATATTCAAGTGCGAGAACATATACATTAGAGTCGTCATTAATGACGCTGCTTGCGCCTTCATTGAATTTTGCATAGACAAAAGAAATCTCTCCATCTGTACCCGGGATCTGGGTCCACAGAATGGCTGCGTCATCTCCGAACTTTGTGTGGTCATAGAATAAACCATTGCCAAGGCCAAGAAGCATATGCCCGACTTTTAAACCTGCCGTGTTGCCTGCCAGATTAAACTGTGAGGAGACATATGCCTGACGGATGGATAAAGTACCTCTCTTGGCATTACCTTTTCTGTAAAAGCCTGTGGCACCGTCTGTCGTGCCCCATCCGTATGTGTCAGATGTATCACCACCAGATTCAAGCTCTAAAACGGCCATTGTCCTCGGGGATACTCTTGCTTTAAACTTAAGTCTTACTCTTGTATCAAATGACGAACGATTATCACCGATGTCACTGGTAAGGTCAGCTGTGTTACTTCTGAACTCACCTCTTGACCTGATCGAGCCGCTCATTTCAATCTGAACGCCGTCTTTTGTGGTCATGCCGGGGTTATACTCTGACTCTGGTGTAGCGTGCTTGGCAAAAGCCGATACGCTAAAGCCAACTAAAAACACAATACTTAAAACTACTACGAAAAACTTTTTCATCAACTTACCTCCTTTTTAGTTTAGATTTTTTGGCTTGTATGCTATTTATTGAAAAGCCTTTCCCCTTTTAAAGATCTGGGGCTTGAACTTTCTCATTTTTTTACTTAGAAAGAAATATTCACCTCCCTCTTTTTAAATTCTCTGTTAATAAATATACAGTTTAGTATTAAATCAATGCAAATATAATTGCAAAATATATAACATCAAAATGAATTTTTGTCAAGCAAAATCTGCTCACATAGGTAATATTATTTAATTACTTATACGCTTTATAGCGCTTTAAATCAATGACAAAGAGCAATGTATAGTCTCAAAAAGTAGAAACTTATCGATGATACCATAAGCAATAAACAGGCCAGAAAGCAAATAACAATTAAAAAAACAACCGTTATGCTTAAAAAACAAAGGGTTGCAATTTATACTCCTTAGCCCCGCAGTTTAAAGGAAGGATATGATATTGTGGTTTTTATGCCATTGATGTGAAGCAAAAAGGACTCAATAAATATTGCGGATTCAGCCTGCTGTTTTCATATCATAGAACCTGCTATTTGAGTAGATATTGAGTATTAAATTTACAAGGCTAATAAGCTTGACAACCGGCTTATGTCTGCGGAATGTTTATTTAAATATGGCAAACCCAGAAAACGCATTATTATTTATTATAATCAAAGAGTTAAGGATTATGTCCCATTTGTTTAGGCGAAAACGGATGTTTTTATTGAATAGGTATGGATAAAAGCACTTGACAAGGATTGTATCAAGTGATATGATAGTTATTATATAAGAAAGCGCTAAGGAACCAGAGACTATCAAATATTAAAATGGCTACGACATCAAAAGATTATTACGAGATACTCGGATTAAAAAAGGGAGTGTCTCAGGATGAAATAAAAAAAGCGTTCAGAAGGCTTGCACGCAGGCATCATCCTGATTTAAACCCGGGGGACAAGAATGCTGAGCACAGGTTTAAGGAAATAAATGAAGCATATGAAGTCCTTGGAGACGCAAAGAAAAAAGCAGACTATGATCAGTTTGGCAGGACATCTTTTGATGGCGGATTTGAAGGGGCCGGCTCTTATGGTTTTGATTTCGGAGGTGCAGGAGACATATTTGCAGATTTGTTCGGAGGTGTTGGACATACAGGCGCAACCGGGTTTCGTGGAGATGTCCCTTTAAGAGGGCATGATATTGAAACACGGCTTGATATTTCACTTGAAGAGGCTTATAGGGGTGTGACAAAGCCTGTTTCTTTGACCAGGGATGTCTCTTGCAAAGCATGCAGTGGTACAGGCGCGGAGACTTCCCAGATATGTTCTGGTTGTAAGGGAAGAGGGACGATAAATCAGAAAAGAGGTTTTTTCAGTATGAACCAGCCATGTCCTTCGTGTAATGGCACCGGCAAAGTAATAACAAAGGTCTGCGGGAAGTGCAGAGGAAATGGCAGTCAGGTATCAACAGAAACATTGAAAGTAAAAATTCCGCCTGGTGTGCATACTGGAAGCAGGGTTAAATTAAGAGGCAAAGGAGGCGCAGGAGCCAGAGGAGGGCCCGCCGGTAATTTGTATATTGAGTTAACCGTAAGGACACATCCTGTATTTAAAAGGCAGGGAAATGATATTTACGTTGATGCTCCAGTCTCAGTGAGTGTAGCTACGCTTGGAGGAAAGGTCAACATCCCTACGCTGGACGGAACAGTTAACATGACTCTTCCGCCGGGTACGGACAGCGGGAAAAAATTCAGGCTAAAAGGCAAAGGGATTGCAAACATGAGAACCGGAGTAAAAGGAGATGAATTTGCAGTTATAAAAATAATCGTGCCCAAGAAGACCAGTGAAAAGACCAGGGAGGCCCTTGAAGAGCTTGAAAAGGCATATAAGACCTAAATTCGAAATCCGAATTTCGAAGCACTAAACAATATCAAAATAAACAAAATCCAAATGACCAAAATAATAAGTACTTAACAGCATGTTTTGAATTTTGAATATTTGTCCCGATTTATCGGGATGTTTCGAATTTTCCACCTCGGTGGACCCGCCTGAGGCCGGGCGATATTTGAATTTCGGAATTAATAAGGTTAATAACTATGGAGAATAAAAAAAGACCATTATTTATGATCAGCGTTGTTTGCGAAATGTTTGAAATACATCCTCAAACACTCAGGTTGTATGAAAGGGAGGGGCTTTTACATCCTCAGAGAATAGGTGGTGCAAGGATGTATTGTCAGGAAGACCTTGAGCGTATCAGGATGATACTGAACCTTACAAAAGACATGGGTGTTAACAGGGCCGGTGTGGATATAATTCTAAGGATGAAACACAGGCTTGAGGTACTGAATAGAGAGATGGAAGAGATGATGGACTACCTTGAAAATGATACAAGGAAAGAATTTGAGAAAAAAATAAGGGAGATATTTGAGGAGGAGTAAATGCAAAAATTCTAAACTCTAAGCACGAAGCACTAAACAAATACAAATGATCAAAATAAGAAACTTAAAGCAGTTTGTATCATTTAAGAATTTGGATTTAGAAATTGTTTAGAATTTAGCATTTAGGATTTCGAATTTAATTTATTTGGAGGGGCAAATGAGAACAGATAAATTTACATTAAAAAGCCAGGAGGCTATTGAAAAGGCACAGCAGCTTGCCAACAGAAAAGGAAATCAGCAGGTTGATGCAGAGCATCTTCTTTATGTTTTACTGGAAGAAGGCGTTGTATCAGAAATAATTAAAATACTGGGTAAAGACATAAACGCCGTAAAGGCTGAGATTGAAACTGAAATCGAGAGGATACCCAAAGTTGAAGGGCCCTCAGCCGTAGGGCAGCTTTATATTACTCAGGAATTAAAGAATGTTTTTGAAAAAGCGTTTTCAGAGGCAGAACATCTCAAGGATGATTTTGTAAGTGTTGAACATCTGCTCCTTGGTATTTTAAAAACCAAAAACAAATCAGAAAAAATCCTGAAGAAAGCAGGGGTCTCTGTAGATAAGGTTCTTGCAAAAATGCAGGAGATAAGGGGGACACAGCGTGTGACAGACCCTAATCCGGAGGATAAATACCAGGCTCTTAAAAAATATGCAAGGGATCTAACCGATCTTGCAAAAAGAGGCAAGCTTGACCCTGTCATAGGAAGGGACGAGGAGATAAGAAGGATTATACAGGTATTGTCCCGCAGGACAAAAAACAACCCGGTTATTATAGGAGAGCCGGGTGTGGGCAAAACAGCATTGGCCGAAGGCCTTGCAATAAGGATAACATCCGGAGATGTACCGCAGAGTCTTAAAGACAAGAAAGTTGTTGCCCTTGACATGGGTGCACTTGTAGCTGGCGCCAAATTCAGGGGAGAATTCGAAGACAGGCTTAAGGCTGTTCTGAAAGAAATAGAAGAGGCGCGCGGTACAGTGATTTTATTTATTGACGAGCTTCACACAGTAGTGGGCGCCGGTGCGGCCGAAGGTGCGATAGATGCATCAAATATGCTTAAGCCTGCCCTTGCAAGGGGAGAGTTAAGGTGTATAGGTGCAACTACACTTTCGGAATACAGGAAATATATAGAAAAAGACCCTGCCCTTGAAAGAAGGTTTCAGCCTGTTTATCTTCAGGAACCAAATGTAGATGACACAGTATCAATCCTCAGGGGTCTGAAGGAGCGCTATGAGGTTCACCACGGCGTAAGAATTAAAGACTCTGCGCTTATAGCTGCTGCGGTTTTAAGTAACAGGTATATAACTGACAGGTTCCTGCCTGATAAGGCGATAGACCTTATTGATGAGTCTGCCTCAAAACTGAAGATGGAGATAGACAGCATGCCCTCTGAACTCGATGAGCTTGAGAGGAAATTGAGGCAGCTTGAAATTGAGAAACAGGCGGTGAAGAAAGAAAAGGACAGAGCTTCCAGGGACAGGCTTGAAAATATAAAGGAAGCTATTGCCGGAATTACCGGCAAAAGGGATATCCTGAAGGCCCAGTGGCTGAGAGAAAAAGAGGCAATAGGGAAAATCAGTTTAATTAAAGAAGAAATAGAAAATGTGAAGATCGAGGCTGAAAAAGCTGAAAGAGAAGGGAATCTAAATAAGGCCGCTGAGCTGAAATACGGCAAACTTCCTCCCCTTAAGAAGAGTTTTGAGGAGGAAAGCAGAAAGCTTTCCGAACAGGAAGACAAAAGCAAAATGCTTAAGGAAGAAGTTGATGAAGAGGATATTGCTGAGATCGTAGCAAAATGGACAGGTATACCTGTTAGCAGGATGCTTGAAGGTGAAGTTAAGAAACTATTAAAAATGGAAGACAGGCTGAAATTACGCGTGGTCGGTCAGGATGAAGCCATAAAGGTAGTTTCAGATGCGGTTAGAAGGGCCAGGGCCGGAATTCAGGATCCTAACAGGCCCATAGGATCTTTTATATTCCTTGGGCCTACAGGTGTAGGCAAAACAGAGCTTGCCAGGGCGCTTGCTGAATTTATGTTTGATGAAGAGACAGCAATGATACGAATTGACATGTCAGAATATCAGGAACGTCATACGGTATCACGACTTATTGGAGCGCCTCCGGGCTATGTGGGTTATGAAGAAGGAGGCCAGCTGACCGAAGCCATAAGAAGAAAGCCATATTCTGTAATACTCTTTGATGAGATAGAAAAAGCCCATCCCGAAGTTTTCAATGTGCTGTTACAGCTTCTTGATGACGGAAGGCTGACTGACGGACATGGCAGAACAGTTGATTTCAGAAACACGGTTATTATCATGACATCAAACCTGGGGAGCCAGCATATTCAGGAGATGCTTACGGAGTGGAGTGACGAGGAACAGATACGCAAAGGGGTTATGGAGGAACTTAAGGCGCACTTCAGACCGGAATTTTTAAACAGGATTGATGAAACAATAATATTCCATGCTCTTACAAAAGACCTTCTGATAAAGATAGTTGATATTCAGCTTGGCAGGATGAAGAAATATTTAAAGGACAGACACGTTGAACTGGTGCTTACTGATAGCGCAAAAGCTTATCTTGCTGAAGCCGGCTTTGACAGTGTTTACGGAGCAAGGCCGCTTAAAAGGGCGATACAGAAGGAAATACTTAATCCGCTTGCTACAAAACTTCTGGAGGGAGTATTCAGAGATGGAGATGTAATAAAGGTGGACGTTGAAAAGAATAATATGGTTTTCAGTACTAAAAAAGAAGTGAAAGGGCATAAAGCAAACAAACAGGGACAACCTGTTTGACTTACGGGCTTTTGGCCCGTATAAACAATAATAAAAAACAGGAGGTACACTACTATGACACTTGTAAAATGGAGACCAATCAGGGAGTTTGACACCTTGAAGAGAGATATGGAAAAACTCTTCGGGGACACTTTTGAATCTTTTGGCGGAAGGGGGTGGCTGCCCGGAATAGCTGAGCAAAGGAACGGGATTATTCCTAACGTGGATATGCTCGACAAGAAGAACGAGATTGTAGTTAAAGCACAGATCCCGGGTGTTGAAAAGGAAGATGTTGACCTGACAATAACAAGGGATGCCGTTACGATAAAGGGTGAGATTAAAAAGGAAGAGGAGGAAAAGAAAAATGACTACTACTGCTCGGAATGCACATACGGTTCGTTCCTGAGGACGATTCCGCTTCCCACAGAGATAGACACTTCAAAGGCAAAAGCCAGTTTCAAAAACGGGGTGCTCAAACTGACTCTGCCAAAACATGAAGATGTAAAGGCAAAAGAGATTAAGCTGAAAATTGAATAGGGCCGGGAAAAACACACTTCCTGCAGAGTAAACCCCATTAACGGGGTAACCCCAAAGGAGGAGGCAAATGCCTCCTCCTTTTTTATAAAACTGCATTGTACTGGATTTACCTGCAGTAGTCACTAAAAGCATTTACAGGTATTGTAATCGCTTTTAGTGACCTATATTATTTTGATTGCAAAAAGAAATAGGGTATGGGGTGGAGCCCCACATTGATTTAGAATAATCCAAATAGTGTGTTTGCAATTAACGGGGTTTACTTTAAATCTTCAAAATCCCTTCTAAGCGTTTCGATTTTATTCCTGAATTCGATGCCGTCTCCGTAATCCAGAAATTTTTTATATCGACTGTGAATAATACCGGTTCTTCGGGCATCCTTTATTGGACACCAGTATTGTTCGGTTCTGGCTGCTATCTCCTGAACATATGCGATCAGGCCGTTGACATATCCGCAATATACGCAATTCAGCTTTTCTAATGTATTGAGGTAGCTAAGAGCATGACGGTCTATGGCAATATGATCTTTTCGAAGTACTTTAGGGATGTTATACACAGGGAAACATATGAATTGATAGACTGTGACAACCATGTCCATGAAAATTACCGGGACAAGGCAAAACCATATTACAGGAGCTGTTAGTATGTTTAAAAATGCAGCATTTAATATATAAGTATAAAGCTTGGTAGCAAGTGTTTTATGGTATCGTTTTGTCGCTTCTTCGAAAAGTATTTTCCCCCCATGAATTTTATAAAAGAATTCCTCCTCTTTTTGCTGAATTTCATGAGATAATTTTTTTTCAAGAATTTTTATCTGTTCTATAATATCCTGTATGGTTTTCATATAAATCCTTTCTTAATTTAATATTATCAGCTCAAAGAAATTTTCAATTGCCGTATTTATTAAAAGCCCCATTTTTGTACGGGGAAACCATAGTGCTGGTGAAACAATCTAATATCATGTTTTAACTTCTCATGAATAACTACCTGTTCATCTTTGGTTAATTTTCTTTTTTGTGCAGGAGTTGAGAAGGGCTTAATGGGAAGTTTTCCGATAAGGCGTCTAACCTGAAGAGGGAACAGGTTGACTGCAGATCTGATCAGTGGAGATGAGTTAACGAAAACTTCAGCCTGGGATTTTTTCATGATGGTTTTATTCTTGACTACATTATTGAATTCAAAATTATGATTTTCGAGTTTTAACCGGTTAAATAAAAATGAAAGGAGATTTTTGGGGTTTGTGACCAATTCATCGAAATCCAGCACTAAAATATTTTCAGGTCCGAAATGCTCACGATAAGGCTCCAGCTGCATGAAATACTTTGAAAAATTTATATATTTGTCATCTGTTATTGGTGTTCGCGGATTAAACCATTTTTCAGCGATTGAAAAATTATAATCAGATTCAATGCGGGAAAAAGGATCTCTGACGATGTATATAAAAGTCGGTAACAGCCCGTATTCTTTTATTCTTTTGGCAACATTATTTTCAAATAGATATTTTGCGTATCCCGTAGATGCTTCAAGGACATATTTATGCTGGTCTGGATCAAAATCCCATAGATCGGAGTATTTTTCCACACTGATGCCGTGGGATTGATGTTCCGAGAAGAACTCAGGTTCTTTGGTAATGCAGGGACATATTTTCGGATGCTGGGATAGATGCCAATAAAGAGTCGTTGTACCGCACTTCATCGCTCCAATTATCATTAGGTATGCATTATTTGGGATTTTTGACATTATACGAATTTAAATTTAATGGCTAACTCAGAGGTCAGAGTGCCCGGGCTTTATTCTGAAATTCACCCCATTAGAAGACCTGCCTGCCAGCCGGCAGGCCTTCTAATGGGGTTTACTGTATGGATCTATTATTTCGATAAAAGCATTTTGTTCCCTTTTTCATCTATACGAACAAAAGTTACATGTGTAGAAAAAATTAAATCTTTTTTGTTGCATGCGGTATTACCTCGATATACATTTACAGAATACTTAACAGAAGTATTTCCTGCTTTGGTCTTTTCAGTAATAAATTTCAGTATAGTCCCCTTTTTAACTGTTTTTCTGAATTCAACGGTGTCCAGGCCAATTGTAACGAAATTGCATCCCGGATACTCCAGACTCGCAGTTATCCACGCATATTCGTCTACCCATTTAAGTAAATAACCGCCAAACAGATAACCATACTGGTTTAAATATTCAGGAAGCACTAATTTGTGATTTTCCATTTATCTCTCAATATAAGCCTGGAAATTTCAGAATCCGCTGGAGCAACTGGTTAGAGAATAAAATCATAAAAAAGATCCTATAATGAATGCCCAATATTACGCACTGACAACAATATCATTTTCTCAAGGCCTATTCTTTTTATTATTTAAATAGTCCCCAAGAAGACCTCTGCTGTGTTCATCATCATGACAGTATACACACAGATTTTCCCAGTTAGAGCCGTCAGCCGGATTGTTCCGGCTGTTCCCGTCTCTGTGATGTACTGTCAGTAACCGGCTGGTTTTGTGGTCGAATTCTCTGCTGCACTTGGCGCATATCAGGCCGTGAATTTTCAGCGAGAGCTCTCTGTAGGTGTTAGCAGGAGAAATGCTCTGCCGCAGTTCTCTGATGATCTCTTCAGCCGATTTACTTTTGCCGGCTTTTTTGGGCCTTCGTGATTTATGTCCGCTCCTGTATCCGTTGCTCACTGTACATGTCCTTAAGAAAGATTCAGCATACTGATTTCTGGCTAAAAAAGTCCAATTGAGCCCTGAAGGGGTCTTCAGTTGAACCGGATCAGATCAGTTTGATATAAATATAGAATAAAGCAAAAAGCGTCCAGAATGCCATACCGCACCATCTGAGTAATTTTAATCTGTTCCCCGGGCGTGCTTCAACAGGAATATGCGGCAAGTTAATAAGCCTGGCCCCAGACTTTGCAGGATTCCCTTGAATCTGTTTGATTCGGC
>VAPA010237820.1_pt1 | contig 10337 bp, 8 predicted proteins | sample 3395041 | NCBI WGS metagenome assembly VAPA01 (sample SAMN08290432, study PRJNA428436) | hydrothermal vent metagenome | isolation source: Deep-sea hydrothermal vent chimney | place: Indian Ocean: Southwest Indian Ridge | depth 1973 m m
AGAATGAACTTCCTGATAAAAGCATTAAAATTCACCTTAGTTATACCGGAGATAATTCAAGAGAAATTGACATAGAGGGTGTCCAGATATAATAAAGAAGTAGACCTGCCTGCCGGCAGGCAGGGAGTAGAGCGTAAAAAGAGAAATCGGCTTGCCCCTGCTGCTTCGGTTTGCGAAGCAAAACAGCTAGGGGTGAATAATCAAGTATAAGGAAGTTATACTTATGAAAAAAATTGGCATAATTGTAAAAAAGGGAGAACCTGCTGCCATAGAAGCAGTGAGAGATTTACTGCTACAGCTCGATAAAAAGAGATTCAAGGTTTTTATTGAAGATGAAATTGCGTCAATCTTTAAGATTAACGGTTATCCAAGACAAAAAATTCCGTCAAGAGCAGATATCATAATAGTTTTTGGCGGAGACGGAACACTCTTAAGCGTTGCCAGACTTGTTGGAAATAAAGGCATACCGATACTCGGCGTGAATCTTGGGGGTCTTGGGTTTATAACTGAAATGGCCCTGGATGAGATGCAGAGGGGTATAATTGATAAAATCTTTTCTGGAAAATGTCAATTTGAGGAACGGATAATGCTCTCAGCAGATGTTTATCGCAAGACGCGGAGAATAGCACAGCATTCTGCACTTAACGATGTAGTAATAAATAAGAGTGCCCTTGCGAGAATGGTTGAGTTTGATGTGCACATTAACAATCAATTTGTAACTGATTTTAGGGCTGACGGGCTAATTATATCTACTCCAACCGGTTCCACTGCTCATTCGCTTTCCGCAGGTGGTCCTATACTTTATCCGACCCTTGAATTATTTGTAATGACTCCTATATGTCCTCATGCTTTGACCAACAGACCGCTGGTCCTGCCGGATGACTTTATTCTAAGTGTCGGCATTAAGAAGGGGAAGGATGTTTCCCCCGTTAGAAAGAAAGGCCAGCCGGAGTTTTCTAACGGTGTTTATCTTACTATTGATGGTCAGGTAGGTATTCCGTTAAAGGCTAAAGATAAGGTGGTAATTAAAAAAGCGGGCTTTAAGACCAAATTTATCCTCCTTAAAGAAAGAGATTATTTCCAGATATTGAGAACAAAGTTGAGTTGGGGAGAATGATAACGAGAAAAACACAGATGGGCACAGAGTAATAAAATGGATAGTAAGGCTGAGATAATCAAAGAACTAAAAAAGGCAATGGAGTTCTATCAGGAGCTTGGTTTTGAACGTCTTCCGGTAAAAGAAGCTGACCTGTTTGACCTTTTTGTAAACGAGAACCAAACTTACCAGGTGTCAGAAGAGGCAGGTGCTTTCGCTTCGAATAAAGAAAGCTCTCTGAAAGACCTGCGTAAAGAAATCGGCGACTGCCGGAAGTGCAGGCTTTCAAAGGGGCGTAAGAATATTGTGTTTGGTGAGGGTAATCAGAATGCAAAAATTATGTTTATAGGGGAAGGTCCCGGAAGAGAGGAGGACATTCAGGCGAGACCTTTTGTAGGTGATGCAGGAAAACTGCTTACAAGCCTTATAAATAAAATGGGGTTTAAACGTGAAGATGTATATATCGGTAATGTTATAAAATGCAGACCTCCGTCTAACAGGGATCCGGAAGAGGATGAAATGGCTGCATGCAGTCCTTTTCTTGAGAAACAAATCGAGATAATAAAACCGGAGGTTATTGTAGCTCTGGGCAGAATTTCTTCACACTTCCTTACCAGGAGCAAGATACCTATCAGTAAACTCAGGGGAAGATTTTATGATTATAAAGGTATTCCCGTTATGCCGACGTTTCATCCTGCATATCTGCTGCGAAATCCGAAGGATAAGTGGCTTACCTGGGATGATGTCCAGAAAGTACTTGAAAAACTGAAAAAGAACACAGATGATCAATGATTATTTGCTTATTATCACAGATTTAATTGAATGGTGAGCTACATCTGCGATGTTATCAGCGGTAATCTGTGATATTTTAGAGGAGCTAAAATGAAGAGGCTATGGGCGCCGTGGAGGATGGAGTATATTCTGTCAGAGGATAAACATAAGACCTGTTTGTTCTGCGATATTTATAAAGACAGCAAAAGTAAAGACAAAAAAAATTTAATATTGTTCAGGGGCCGCCGCTGTTATGTTGTATTAAACCGCTATCCTTATAACAACGGACACCTGATGGTTGTCCCCTATTTTCATACCCCTACGTTTGACGGTCTTTCAGATAAGGTGCTCTTTGATTTTATAAAGACGGCGGACAAATCGGTAACGATATTAAGAAAAGCTCTCAACCCTGACGGTTTTAATATGGGTCTGAATTTCGGCAAGGTTGCGGGTGCGGGCATGGAGCAGCATATGCACCTGCATGTTGTTCCAAGGTGGACGGGTGATACTGACAGCATGCCGATTATCTCTGAAACAAGGGTTATGCCTGAGCATCTAAAAAAGACTTACAACAAACTCCACAAGTTTTTTAAAAAATAGAGACTGCTTGCTACCTATGAAAATGCTTTAACATTATTATAGTAACTGCTTATATTTTAATCTTTTTTCAATCCAGAGCCATTAGCTTTGAGGGTTTAATAAGCTCTTTATTTATTGAAATTGCTGGAAATGCAATAATGCGAATTAATAATTTTTCAGAGGTTTCCGTTTATATAATATAACCACTGTGTTATAGTTTTGAATTCCCATTGTAGCAATAACAAAATTCAATAATAATTGTTTGTCCCGAAGCGTCGGGATGAGCGATTCGAACGGTTTGAATGTGAGATTTTCATAACATGTCTGAACTAACCCCTTTAATGAAACAATATCATGATATTAAACGGAGTTATCCGAATACTATTGTTTTTTTCCGTCTGGGTGATTTCTACGAGATGTTTGGCCAGGATGCAATTGTCGCTTCAGAGGTTTTGCAGATTACGCTTACCTCAAGAGACAAGGGCAAAGAAGGTGCAATGCCTATGTGTGGTATTCCATATTTTGCAGCCGAAACATACATTTCAAAACTTATAAAGGCGAGTCATAAGGTTGCAATTTGCGAACAGGTTGAGGACCCGAAAGAAGCAAAAGGAATAGTCAGAAGAGAGGTAGTAAAAGTCTATACACCAGGGACGTTCCTTCCGGGTGACCCTAAAGAAAATAATTATATATTCGGATTTAGTTTGAAAGAGAATATTTTTGGTATTGCTGTATCTGACATAACGACAGGAGAGTTTTTAATTTATGAATCATGTGAAAACCTTGAAGATGAGATAAGCAGATTTAACCCCAAAGAAATCCTCTATCCAACCAGTCTCAAAAACAACCCTTCCATAAAAAACAGTCTCGATGGTTTTTATCTTACACATTATGATGACTGGTATTTTGATTATATCGAGGCGTACAGAAAACTTTTAAAACATTTTAAAGTTACTTCACTTGAAGGATTCGGATGTGAAGGTATGGTAGTAGCCATTTCAGCTGCTGGTGCATTGCTTAACTATCTGGAGGAAACACAAAAACATCTCCCGACTTTTAAAAAAATAAGCGTTCTCAAACTTAAATCGCATATGTTGTTAGATGCAATCAGTCAGAAAAACCTTGAGATTACAAAAAGCATGAGAGACGGAGAAAAGGAGTGCAGCCTTCTCTGGGCAGTTGATGAAACCTTTACTCCAATGGGAGGAAGGCTCCTGAGGTCGTGGCTTCTAAATCCCCTTCTTGATATAGAAGAGATAAGACAGAGGCATGATGCCGTAGACTCCCTGAAGGGGGATTCGGGCATACTTTCTAAAATTCGGAGTTTTTTAAAAGGAATATCCGATATTGAACGCCTGACATTAAGGATAGACAATGAGACTGCTAATGCCAGGGACCTTCTGTCCTTAAAAAATTCATTAGAGATGATGCCTGAGTTTAAAATCCTTCTTCAGGGGTACAACAATAAAAAATTCAAATTTCTGTCAGAGCAGATTAAAGAGTTTCCCGATATGAAGTCTCTTATCGGGCAAGCTATAACAGACAGTCCGCCTTTAAGCCTTAAAGACGGGGGATTAATAAAAAAGAGGTTTAACCCTGAAATAGATAAACTGCGAGAGGTAAGCGGTAGCGGAAAAGATTTTATAGCCTCTCTTCAGGAAAGAGAAAGACAGAGGACAGGGATATCATCCTTGAAAGTCGGTTATAACAGAGTCTTTGGCTATTTTATCGAGGTTACAAAACCCAATCTCTCGCAGGTCCCTGCTGATTATATTAGAAAACAGACCCTCGTCAGCAGCGAGAGATATATAACGCCCGAACTCAAAGAGTATGAGACAACGGTCATGGGCGCAGAGGACAGGCTCAAAACCCTTGAGTATGAGGTTTTTGCCGGTATAAGAAATGATGTTTCAAAGGAATCCGAAGGACTTCAAAAGACGTCTTCAGCAATTGCAGAGCTGGATGCACTCCATAGTTTTGCCTATATTGCCAATAAACACAATTATGAACGCCCTGTAATGGATGATGGAGATGTAATACAGATTTCTGATGGCAGGCATCCTGTCCTTGAAAGATTGTCATTAGGCGAAAAATTTATTCCCAACGACGTATTAATTGATACTGGTTCCAGAAACATTCTGATAATCACAGGACCGAACATGGCCGGAAAGTCAACTTACATGAGACAGGTTGCATTAATAGTGTTAATGGCGCAGGTTGGAAGTTTTGTACCCGTTAAAAATGCAAATATAGGCGTTGTTGACAGAATATTTACAAGAATAGGCGCCTCTGATGTTTTAACAAAGGGCCAGAGCACTTTTATGGTGGAGATGATTGAGACGGCCAGTATATTAAATAACGCTACCAGGAAAAGTCTTATATTGCTTGACGAAGTCGGTAGAGGAACCAGCACTTTTGACGGCATTAGCATTGCATGGGCAGTTGCCGAATATATTGTAAAAAATTTGAAGGCAAGAACACTGTTCGCTACGCATTTCCATGAGCTTACAGAACTTGCTCTCTGTTTTGAAGAAATAAAAAATCTTAACGTAGCGGTGAAAGAGTGGGGTGATGAAATAATTTTTCTCAGGAAGATTGAAGAAGGCTTTGCTGATAAGAGCTACGGTATTCAGGTGGCAAGACTTGCCGGCCTTCCTGAAGATACAATCAAGAGGGCAAAAGAGGTCCTGTCAAACCTTGAAAAGGCAGAGCTTAATGAACTTGGTGCACCAAAGCTTGCGTACTCAGCTGAATCAGCTTCTCCCGAAAATAAACGGGCAGGGCAATTAGACCTTTTCACCACCCAGGCAGACCCTGTGATTAAGGAAATCCTCGGCCTTGACATCCTTAATATGACGCCTATTGATGCCTTTAACAAACTCTACGAGATAAGAAGAAGTCTTTCGGAAAAAAATAAAGGGGAGAAAGATAGAGAAAAAGAAGAGGAATAAAAAAGCTTTTTTATTAAAATGGATAGCGAGCGTATTCCCCGTGGTCTTGCCACGGGGTCAAGCGAGCGAATATGATAAAAAATTCCTTACATTAGATTCCCTGTGGTTTTGCCACAGGGAAGATCAATGCAGGAAAGTTTTTTATCCTATCGCATTTTGTATAATATATTGAATCATGATTGAAAAAAGTTATAACCCGGAAAACATAGAAGAGAAGTGGTATGGTTTCTGGCTTGAAAAGGGCTATTTTCAGGCTGAGTCTAAAAGTGACAGACCTGCTTACTGTATAGTCATACCTCCCCCGAATATTACAGGGTCTCTTCATATTGGGCATGCCCTTGATGTGACTCTGCAGGACATATTAATAAGATGGAAGAGGATGTCGGGCTTTAACACACTCTGGCTGCCGGGTACAGATCATGCCGGTATTGCAACGCAGAATGTTGTGGAGACAGAACTTAAAAAACAGGGGTTGCATAGACATAAGCTGGGCAGAGAAGCCTTTATTGGAAAAGTCTGGGAGTGGAAAAAGCAATACGGAGACACAATTATCCGCCAGCTCAGGCGCATGGGTGCCTCGTGTGACTGGAGTCGTGAAAGATTTACCCTTGATAAAGGTCTGTCACGGGCGGTAAGGGAAGTATTTGTACGGCTTTATAAAGAGGGCCTTATATACAGAGGTGATTATATAATAAATTGGTGCCCGAGGTGTCATACTGCCCTGTCAGACCTCGAAGTCGAACATGAAGAAAAAAAAGGCAGGCTTTATTACATAAAGTACAAGTTTGCAGATGAAAACGGACATGTTACTGTAGCAACTACAAGGCCTGAAACACTTCTTGGCGATACTGCTGTTGCTGTCAGTCCTGATGATGAAAGATATAAAGGAATTGTCGGTAAGGTTTTAAAACTGCCTGTTCTGGGCCGTGAGATTCCTGTGATTACAGATGAATTTGTCGATACCTCTTTTGGCACCGGCGCAGTAAAAGTAACGCCTGCCCATGACCCGAATGATTTTGAAATAGCAACAAGGAATAAATTGCCTTTTATAAAGATAATGACAGGTGATGGTGTAATGTCAAAGGAGGCCGGACCATACCATGGGCAGGACAGGTTTAAATGCAGAGAGAATATCGTCAGGGACTTAGAGGCATTAGGCCTCCTGGAACAGACAAAAGACCATGATTTATCGGTAGGCCAGTGTTATAGGTGTAAGACTATTGTTGAGCCGTATCTTTCAAAACAATGGTTTGTAAAAATAAAACCTTTGGCAGAGGAGGCAATCAGTGCTGTTAAAGATGGGAGGGTAAGGATTACTCCCTCTGCCTGGGAAAATAGTTATTTTGACTGGATGAAAAATATTAAGGACTGGTGTATATCAAGGCAGATATGGTGGGGGCATAGAATTCCCGTATGGTATTGCAAAGAGATGAACACGGCAGAATGCAAGGCACAAAACGGAATTATAGTTTCTACCGAGACACTGGAGGCATGCCCTTATTGTAACTCAGGAGAATTAGTTCAGGATGATGATGTCCTTGATACATGGTTTTCCTCCGCTCTCTGGCCTTTTTCAACTCTTGGCTGGCCTGATGAGACAGATGACCTCAAGACTTTTTATCCGACCGATGTTTTAGTGACGGGGTTTGATATCCTTTTCTTCTGGGTTGCACGGATGATTATGATGGGGCTGAAATTTATGGGCAGTGAACCGTTTAAACAGACATATATTCATGCGCTGGTAAGGGATATTTCCGGTCAGAAAATGAGTAAGTCAAAAGGGAATGTAGTTGACCCGCTAAAGATGACAGAAGCTTATGGCACTGATGCATTCAGGTTTACGCTTGCAGTATTTGCTGCTCAGGGCAGGGATATAAAATTTTCAGAGAAAAGAGTTGAAGGTTACAGGCATTTTATAAACAAGATATGGAATGCAGCAAGATTTGTCTTGATGAATGTTAGAGATGGAGAACAATTAAAACCCGTAAAGGAAATTAAAGATTTATCTCTTGCTGACAGGTGGATTTTAAGCAGGCTGTCTGCTGTTGCCTCTGATGTGAACAAGTCTCTCGAAGAATACAGGTTCAATGATTCAGCAAGCTTTTTGTACCAGTTTGTTTGGCATGAATTCTGTGACTGGTATCTTGAAATGGTAAAACCGGCACTTTACGGAAAAGATGAAGATTTAAGAAACTCCTCGATGAGCACTGTTATTCATGTGTTTGAGGCGACCCTGAGTCTCTTGCACCCATTTATTCCATTTGTAACAGAGGAGCTTTGGCAGTGTCTTCCTGTTGATGGTAAAACCGAGAGTGTATGTGTGCGTAAATATCCAACAGAAGTAGATGGAGTTATAGATAAAGACGCCGAGGATAAAATGAGGTTTGTTATGGATGCCATTGCAGGGATAAGAAATATTAGAGGTGAACTTAATTTATCTCCGGCACTTGAACTAAAGGCTATAATAAAAACATCAGACGGGACCAAAAATATCCTGGAGGCAAATCTTTCTTATATTTCAAAACTGGCCAAAACCAGCAGTATCGAGATAGGGCATGATGTTAGCAAGCCGGAGGATGCTGCTGTTTCAGTAAGACCCGGAATGGAAATATTTGTTCCGTTAAAAGGATTGTTTGATGTTGATGCGGAGATTACACGACTCAGTAAGGAGATGGGTAAAATCGAGGGATTACTCTCAATTATTCAAAAAAAACTTTCAAATGAAGAGTTCAGGAATAAAGCGCCTAAAGCTGTTGTTGAGGAGAATAAAACTAAACACAATGAGTTTATAGAGAAAATACAGGCAATTCAGAGTACAATAGAAAAACTTAAACAATGGGGGAACATCAAATGAATAGCGAGCCTGCCTGCCGGCAGGCAGGCGTAAGTGAGCGAATGTGATAATAACAATTCCTTACATTTGTATTTCCAGCATCAAATTGGGGGGAATACAAGAGGGAATACAAAATGAATAGTGAGCCTGCCTGCCGGCAGGCTGGTGTTTTGGAGGGAATACAAAATGGCTAAAAAAGCTGTGGAATTGACAGGAGGCGAAGCACAGGTAGTAGAAGGAGAATTTATTAATATAAAACAAAGTACCGTGAGGTCTGTAGAAGGAGGGCATATTGAACTTCACCAGGTAGGGGCACTTACAATTGACGGCGAAAAAGTGGATGTTTCACAGGGTGCAGCCTCTTTCCTCAGGGGTGATGAATTAAACTTGAACCAGAGTGCCAGCATTATGTCTGTTGCTGACGATATGACTCTGAACTTTTCATTTTCCCCGATTTCAATAGCACGAAATGATACACATGTTGAAAAAAGCGCAGTGGGAATTATGGTTTCCAAGAACATAAAGGTTGAAAACTCCACGTCTTTAATAACGATAGCCAAAAACGTGGAAGGAGATATTACTACTATGTTAGACTGGCGCTCAGCCCTTGCCTTTGGAGCGGCACTGGGGGGCATAGTGGGATTAGTAAAACTGTTTGTAAGAAGATGACTATTTCACCTAAAATTGAATCAATTTTAAGACAGGCCCTTTTAGAAGACATAGGAGACGGTGATGTTACAACGTGTGCGCTGGTTCCGGTAAACCACAGGTCAGAGGCAGCCTTAATTGCGAAAGAGAATTTTATATTAGCGGGCATTTCATTTGTTGAAGAAATTTTTAAATTAGCAGTTCCAGGGTCAAAGTTTAAAGCCAATATAAAAGACGGTAATACTGTAAAGAATAAAACCATTATTGCGGAAATCAGAGGTAACACCAGGGGCATATTAACCGGAGAGAGGACTGCCCTTAATTTTCTTCAAAGACTTTCAGGGATAGCAACTCTCACTCATAAATTTGTTGAATGCGTGAAAGGCCTTCCGGTAAAAATTGTTGATACGAGAAAGACGACACCAGGGCTCAGATTTTTTGAGAAGTATGCAGTAAGAGTTGGGGGCGGGAAGAATCACAGGTTCGGGCTGTATGACGGCATACTTATAAAGGATAATCATATTAACACGATAGGCAGTATTGAGAAGGCTGTTAGACTTGCCAGGGAAAAAGCCCGGCATATGTTTAAGATTGAAGTGGAGGCAAAAAACATCAGCGGAGTCAGGAGTGCCTTGTCTGCAGGGGCTGAAATAATAATGCTGGATAACATGTCTCTTAAAGATATCAAGAGGTCTGTAAAAATGATACGCAACCAAAACCCCTGGGTAGTTATTGAGGCATCTGGTAATATGAAAATGGAAAATATAAGGGCAGTAGCAGAGACAGGTGTTGACATGATTTCTATCGGTGCCATTACCCACTCTGCATCAGCCGTTGATATAAGTATGGACATTGTTCCCCTGATGAATTCGTTGACAAAGAGACAATATAATCCTTATAATTCATCTGTTTAGAAAGAAACTCAGTATTGAGAAAAACCTGGCAGAGCTTTCTAACGGGGTGTATTCTTAGGAGATGGTTTGTACTACTCGGTCTAAAATCGTTGAGTAAGGACAGGAATCATTAAATATTTTAAATTAGATTGAAAATTACATATTAGTTTGGTTTGGGATTCAGGTAGTAGCATTTAGAAATTGTATAAGTGAAAGGAGTAAAATGGCAAATCCAACACACAGGCATACAAGGTCAAGAAGGGACAAAAGAAGGGCTAATTGGAAACTCAGTGCGCCTAATGTTATTCTCTGTTCGGCATGTCAGGAACCAAGGCTCGCTCATAGGGTGTGTCCCAGCTGTGGAAGTTACAATGGCAAAAAAATTATAGAAGTGATTGAAAAAGAAGTTGTATGAAAATCGCTTTAGATGCAATGGGGGGAGATTACGCCCCTGCTGCTACGGTTGAAGGCGCTATTGAAGCAGTTAGTGAATATCGCGGACTTTCTGTTACACTTGTTGGCAATGAGAATGAACTGATAAATGCGCTTAAAGAGAAAACTTATTC
>VAPA010641494.1_pt1 | contig 10300 bp, 7 predicted proteins | sample 3395041 | NCBI WGS metagenome assembly VAPA01 (sample SAMN08290432, study PRJNA428436) | hydrothermal vent metagenome | isolation source: Deep-sea hydrothermal vent chimney | place: Indian Ocean: Southwest Indian Ridge | depth 1973 m m
AGAAGCTATCGCCATAAGCTCGAGCGGTCACATATTTGCCGGCACGTCTGATGGTGTTTTTCGTTCAATGGAGAATGGTAGTAACTGGACGCAAATCAACACTGGCTTGACGAATACAACTGTCAGGTCTTTTGCCATCAACCCAAATGGACGTTTGTTTGCAGGAACTGATGAGGGATTATTTTATTCAATTGATAACGGTGATAATTGGACTTTGCTTAGTGGAACCCAATGGGATACCATTTTATCATTGGCGATAAATTCTTCCGGGCATATTTATGGGGGCACTTTTGACGGGGTCTTTCGGTCAACAGACAATGGTGTAACTTGGGTCGAGATTACCACCGGTATACAATATGAGGGTTATGGCGTGTCGGCTCTTAAACTCAATTCCTCCGATCAACTATATGCCGTGACTGCAAATGGTATATTTCGTTTGAACGGTGATGGTGAAAGCTGGACACAAATTCACAAAACCTTACCAATTTCTCGGTTTTTTTCTATTGTAATTAATCCAAGTGGAGATATTTTTGCTGGGTCTAATGGCAGTGGTGTCTTTCGCTCGACTGACAACGGTGACAGTTGGGCGCAAAGCAATCGCGGTTTGCTGTGTCGTGAAATCGCTGCCATCACAGTCAATTCAAGTGGGCATGTATTTGCTACAGCTATTGGTAGCGGCATCTTTCGCACCACTAACCATGGCGATAATTGGCACCAAATCAATACTGGACTAACTGGCTCTCCTGTTAGTTGTTTTGCACTAAATTCTAACGGAAACATATTTACCGGGACATGGGATGGCGTTTCTCGATCTACCAACAACGGTGACAATTGGACTACAATCAACAATGGTTTGACTGACGATTATGGTTTCGCTATTAGAGTTTATACCCTTGCTGTAAATTCAAAGGATGATGTCCTTGCCGGGACAATAAATGGCGTTTTTCGATCACTTGATAATGGTGAGAGTTGGTCACCGAGCAACAGCGGCTTACCTGATAATAATGTTGTTATGTCTTTTGCAGTAGCTTCGAGCGGGTACATCTTTGCCGGAACAACTGATGGCATCTTTCGGTCAACCGACGATGGCGAAAGCTGGATGCAATCTGGCTTGACTGGATCTTGGATCAGCGCTATTGCTGTTAATACCAATGGATATCTTTTTGCGGGAACTCATGATGGTGTTTTTCGCTCTGTAGATAATGGTGATAACTGGACACAAATCAATACAGGTTTCTCCTGGACACCACGGGTTAATGCTCTTGCTATAAATTCTTATGGAGATATTTTTGCCGGCACGACTGATGGCGCTTTTCGTAGCACCGACAACGGTGATAACTGGACAGAAATCAACACAGGATTACCCGGTGATTTCCCGGTAGTAAGTACTTTGGCTATTGATCCAAACGGGTATGTTTTTGCCGGGACTTTTTCCAACGGTGTTTTTCGCAGTGTAGAGGCACCTACTTCTGTGGCGGAAATAACTGAAGAAATACCTATATCTTTTATGTTGGCACAAAATTATCCCAATCCCTTTAATCCAACTACAACCATTCAATTTTCATTACCCCGCGCATCTTTTGTATCTTTAAAAGTTTATAATTTGCAGGGTAAAGAAGTGACAACCTTAGTTTCAGAGAACCTCGCAGATGGAGCCTATAAAATTGAATGGAATGCCAGCGATTTTGCCAGCGGTGTGTATTATTACCGTTTGCAAGCTGGAGACTATTGGGCGATAAAGAAACTGACATTATTGAAATAACCTTGAGCCAATTAAAGGATAAAGAAATGGTTCCTTTGTCCAGACATGTAACCAAAATTCCCAAATTGCAAAAGGTTAGAAATTCAAAAAAATGACCAGGAGGATTCAAATGTCTACAAGTATTATCACAAACATCACGAGCAAGGTTATGAGGAACAAGTTATTTGTATTGCTCTTATTTCTGGTTTTTGGATGTGGTCCTCAGGCACACTTCCTGAAAGTTAGCCACAAAAATTACCCACCAAAGCCAGACAAGTATGATATATTGGTTTTTTTAGATGACATGCAGCCGGAAAAAGAATATGAAGTAATAGGGACGGTGATTTTTGAAGATGAATCAGGCGTACTATTTTCACATAAAATTTCTGATTCGAAGCTAATCAATCGCTTGAAAAATGAAGCGAGGAAACGTGGGGCAGATGCCCTTATTGATATTGAGATTGATTCAGATCACGAAATTGTTCCAACTGAGGGAAATTTACTGGGTGTAGGCGTCCGATTGGCCAAACGAGTTATAGCGAAGGCAATTGTTTTCAAAGAGAATATCAATACTGTTAATAATTAGCCTGAATATAGAAATGGAGAAGTTAAAATGAAAAATTATAAATCTTTGGCCATTTACTTTTCACTTGTCACTCTTCTTCTCTTAAAAAATGAAAAATCGTTTGCACAGGAAGAATCGGATGTGGGAAAACCGCAAATCATAACAGGGATATTTGGCGGTTCAACTCAATATCGGAAAATACCAGGGCACCTGGATTTCAAGTATCTTGGGCTTACATGTGAGGTTTTTTTCGGTAAACATGTCAGTTACTCCGGTTCATTGTATTATGGTAAAGGCTCGGATAACCATTATTATTTCCATATACCTATCGCAGGGACGCTTCTACTGGTTCCCCTTCTTATAATTGATTTTGTACCTTTAAAAGAGATTCCATATATATTATTATTTGAAGATCTGCACTTTAATATTTATGCAAACGATAAGGTCATAATATCACCAACCATCAATGTTCGTGGTGGTGAAATTGGGGATGCTGCAAGTTCAGGCTGGTTTGCAGTGGAAAGTAGTGGGGTGGGGATAAATGTTAAAGTACTGTTAACAAAGAATTGGACACTGGGATCGAATTTGAGTTATAGATACTTTACTCATTTGGATAAGGATATTTTTGGTGAGGGCAGCGATTTCGGCTATTCGTTTGGCGTCAATTTGGTCTATGCATACTATGATTAATTATAGGGGAGGTTCTGTCATGCAAAAGGAAAAGAAAATTTTTGATCTGCTCTTGCTGCTCATCGCAGTTTGCCTCACATCCTGTGCAGGGATGAAAGAAACCATCTTGAAGGACAATCCGGAATTTGAAGCAAACGTAGACAAATATTCCTTCAAAATAAAAAAACCAACATGGCTTCCCGAAAAAAAACCTATTAAGTTCACGTTTATTGACGCCGCAAATGACACGACTGGTTTTGAAGCCGTTGACCTGTCAAAAACAACAGGTTTCGAAATTGGTATAATTTCTAACATGTCGACCAGGTTACATCTTTATATTGTTAACAAAAAAAATACAAAATTCTATCAGGTTAAAGGTAAAAATTCGGCCTCCATTTTTAGCGACCGTTGGATTAAGTTGAAAGTGTTTTCAGATAAAGACGAGATCGGCAAGCTTTCATTCAACTCAAGGTTTATTGGACCCGAAACAGATCTGGCCAGGTTGTCAGTGTATGATAACAAATTTAAGGTTGAATATTTGAACGACCAATGGGCATTTAAATTTGAGGAAGAATACATTGCTTTATTTGAGCTCAAGGGTTTTTCAAATAACAAAGGTCAGGCGTTGCTAACGTCGAACTTATCAGATGAATTAAAATCAGAGTTGTTGGTCTATTTTGTTATGTTGTATATGATTGACAAGACGGTTGAAAAGGAGACCTGAGGTTTAATGGGCGCATTTGCACAATAGTGTTGGCAAATAATCGAAACGCTGTTGAATATCTTTGTCATGAAGTAGGTACTCTTCACAAAACAGGAGGATGAGGCATGAACAAAAGTATTAATATGTTGGCTCTTAAAATATTCTGTTCAATTGTAATTGGACTTACATTAACTGGATTGTACAATGTCACTTTTGCCCAATCAATCTATTTTGATGATTCTGATTCCCAGGTAATGAAACTCGGGAACGCTTCGCATTATGAAATCGGACTCCGAAAAAGCAATGGCTCAGTCGCATATATTATTGACAAGAGCACTGGAGAGAACATAACAGAAGGTTCGCGTTTTGAACAGCTCTGGAGGGTGTTATTTTCAGATTCTAATTGGACTTATGTGGGAAGTAAGGATTACGGTCTATCGGGTGAGGACACATTTTCTTATGTCTGGAATAATTCGAGCAAAACCTTGAACCTGACCTACACGCCCGGTCCTTCGAGTCCTTCAAAAATGGCCGCTTTAGTTGAAATCAAGCCTGATGAGAGCTATTTTTTCGATCTTATTATTACCATCAGCCATGAGTTTGGTGTGCCTCTTGAATATGTCCTTTTCCCTTCTAGTTTGGTTTTCCAGGAAAATAATATAGAGGAAGCGCTCTTACCCATTATTCCCGGAGTCATCCTGGAAAGCTCGTTTTTTAATGAAAATAGATCTTACACAACCAGCTATCCTGGTTGGCCCGGCGTTTTTGCTGATTTTGTTTCCATCAAACTGCAAAACGGCAATTTTTCAGCCTATTCTATTTATGATACTGACCAACCAATCCCGAAAGTGGAAATTGGTTTTGTTCATGATGACGAATACATTCCCAATAGTACTCATTCATGGCATGTATATCCCACCTATCTTCTTGATGGTCAGGAATGGGCAAGCCCAACTTTTCGCATCCTCGTTGGTCAATCATATAAAACAGCAATTGAACAATTCCGCACAGACAACCATTTTGATCAATATCTCTCAGTTAAACAGAAACTTGGTAATAATTTTGAACGTGTAATACGTTCACCTTTTCTTAGTGTAGATTTTGAGACTAAATTTACAGAATTTGACAATACTTTAGTATTGCTGCCTTCTCCAGCGATTATTAATCCATCATCTTATTATCCCGGAGGATTCGACCATAACTATCCCGATTTTCTACCCCCGGATCCACAGTATGGGACTACTGAAGAACTTAAAGCATTGTTTGAAAGAGCTCAAGCAAGAGGAATTATGGTTATGCCCTATATAAATCCAACCTGGTGGGATGATGACTCCCCTACCGTACAAAATGAATTACCACCTTTAACTATAAATGATATTGCAGTCATAGAGAAAAATGGACAGCCAAAAATTGAAGAGTACGGTGATAGCGATGGCATCGTTGTTTCGCCTCAGCATCCTTTTGTTATCAGCCGACTTGACCGACTAATGAATGAAATGACAATAGATGTACCGAGTGACTTTATATATGAAGATCAAATTGGTGCGCGGGCAGGTTTTTTAGATTTCAATCCAAGTGCAAATTCACCGTTATCTTATCTGCAAGGATGGTTTGAACATACAAAAAAACATACGAATATTGGCTTGGGAACAGAGACAGGATTTGATCGCTTACTCGAAACGGAAAGCTTCTTTTTCGGAAGTACATTACTACATAAAGAGATAGGTTCAACATCGTCTTATTGGGGAGATGACAATTGGAACAATTATCCATTTATTTCCCTGATGGCAAGCGACAAGACATTATTCTATCAAGGTAATAATTTCGGTGAAACCATGACAACTAATCTATATATTCTAAGTTGGAATCTTTCTTTTGGATTTATGCTAAACTATTTAGTTGAAAACGATATTGATACTTTTTATCCAATATGGCTAGATATTGTAGCTCAATTTCAAAAATATGTAGTAAGCCGTTACGCTGGAGAGCTGATGACTGACTATACAGAGATACAAAACAATATTTCTCAAAGTATCTTTCCATCTGTTACAGTGACCACAAACTGGAATGAAACATCATCATATTCGATCAATTCTCATATACTTCCCCCGAACGGCTCATTGGTAACCAGCAATGATGGCAGCCTGACAGCAGGCATATTCAACACCTATAACGGCGATACATTGACTAGCGGCGACCATTACCTGATAGTTGAGCGCTTTTTTAGTGACGACAGCATCAGGATCTGGCAACCTTTGGGTGGCGATACGCCAATTAACCTGGACAGGCAATCGTTGGATGGTGGCACTGATCTACACTGTTACGGCTTCACTGATAGTACTATTTTTGAAGTAGCCGTACACGTTGACAGTCAAAATATAAAGTTCAATTGGAACAGATATTATAATAGTAAAAAAGTCAATCGATATGTTATTACTTTACAGCCTGTATATTTAACCACACCTGAAATCAGCGAGCCAGCGAACAGAGCAACAATTACTCCGCAGAATCTTGTTCTCCGTTGGCAGGCCGTAGAGGGAGCAACCGGCTACCAGGTACAAATTGCAGTTGATGATACTTTCAAACAGGTATTGCTTGATGTTTCTGATATTTCACAAAATGAATACACCCCAGGAACCCTTGAGGCCGGCACAACCTATTTCTGGCGTGTCCGTGCTACTAACCAATCACACACAAGCTTCTGGTCATTTGTTTACCGATTTCGTGTTGCCGGAGTTAATATCGCAGACCGCCTGGTTGCATTCTATCCCTTCAATGGCAGTGCGGAAGATTCGGCGGGCGCCAGTGATGGTACATTGAGTGGCGATGTGACTCTGACCCAGGATCGTTTCGATAATGAAAATCAAGCCTACGCTTTCGACGGTAATGACGATTCTATCATCCTCCCTGAGTCAGAGGCTTTCACATCCATCGATAGAGAAATCACGGTTTCGGCATGGATATATCCCAAATCTTTTGCTTCTGAAACCGGCGTGATGATGCGCGACCGCTTCTGGCGTATGTTCCTTTTAGAGGATGGAAGTTTGTTCGGAAACATTTTCAATGAAAACGGCGATGAAAATAGAGTGGGCAGTGCGGCCAAAGCCAGTCTGAACACATGGTCACATGCTGCCTTTACTTATGATGGACAAAGCATCAGAGTCTATCTGAACGGTAAACAATCGGGTTCATTGACATATCCGGCCATACGCATCGGTCGACAGGATTATTCTTCAAATCCTGTTCTTGGTACGGGCTTTGGAAACTCACAGAACGATTTCAACGGCTCTATTGACGATGTACGAGTTTATGACCGAGCATTAACTACAGAAGAGATGGACGAACTGTATCGATTCATACCAACCGCAGTTGACCAGTTAGAAGATGAGAGTATTCCAACAGAATATAAACTTCATCAGAATTACCCCAATCCGTTCAATCCAAGTACAACCATTTCTTACCAACTACCACAACCTGGCAACGTGAATATATCCGTATTCAATGTTGCTGGTCAATTGGTGGAAACACTGCTTGATGAGCATAAGAAAGCAGGTTACCACTCGGTTATTTGGCGCGCAAGCGGAGTTGGGTCCGGATTGTATTTTTACAGGATTAAATCGGGTGATTATATTTCTGTGAAAAAATGTATTGTCATGAAATAGTCGTTTGCTCATATTTAAATAAATATATTTTGAAGTTTTTTTTGATAATCAACTGAAGTAGGAAAATTGCAATGAAAACTGAAAAAGTAACTTTGATTTTTGCGGTAGTTGTGATATGGATATTTATCGGATGTTCTTCCACACGTTTAATCACACAAAATGATGGATTAATCCTGAACAAAAAGGCTGCCCTGGTATTGAACAACGATGTAAAAATCGGCACTAAACTTATCAATACTCATGGTGACTCCATTATTGCTTCCGATTACTTTTTTAATCGCAATCTTTGCTTTCATTTTTCTGATGTACAAAAGGCAGAGGTCCGGAATCACAACAAAGGTGCATGGCAAGGTTTCCTATTGTTAGGGGGCGCTGCAGCCACCGTTACCGCTATAGCGACTAGTGTTTCTGGTGATAATAATAATGATGCGTTAGCGGCGGCGGCCCCATTTATTTGGGGAATATTTGGGGGAGCAGTCGGAGCTATGATTGGAGCCGCTAAGGGAAATACTGAAACTTATTTGTTTAAAGATGTAGATAAAACCACTGATTCTTCTGCAAAATAAAGAATATATTGTCATTTCGAACGAAACGAAGTGTAATGATAAATCTGTTCGTGCTAAAATACTAAGTGGTTAACCAGATTTCTCGCTCTGCCGAATGACACTTTGTTGTATTTTGCAGAAGTCTAAATTTTATAAATAAAGAGGAGAAGCAAATGAATCACAAGGACAACAAATCCAGTCCTACCTTAGTTTTTTTATTCATCTTATCATTTTCATCTGGATGCGGTACTTTGATGAATGGTTCCCAACATTATTTGGCAGTTAACAGTTCTCCCACAGGGGCTACTGTTACCATTGACAATCAAGTATTCTTTGATACCCCGATTACAGCCGTTCTCGATAAAAATGACCATCACACTGTGCAGATTGAGCTGGAAGGTTATTTTCCATATTCAATGAAAATTTCTAGAAATCTAAATGGCGGACTGGTAGTAGGAGAACTCATCTTATTTGCCCCACTGCTAATTGTTGATTTTATTACTGGTGGGATCTATACACTTAGTCCGGATCAAGTTCAGGCTAACTTAGGAAAGGAAGGAGCGAGTTTTCTTAACCAAAGGGATACACTCTATATTTCTGTGGTTCTTGAACCTGTTTCAAATATGGAAAGAATTGGCACTCTTTCGAAGAGAATAGAATAATTAGTATTTGACTTAAAACTACTTGATCGCGATAATACAAAGGATTACATCCGATTTCTTAAACAATGCTAAATCCTGTTCAATGATTTACTATAAAGGTTTCGTACCTCTTTTACAGCCTTTCTGTAAAGCTGCTTTACATCCAAAAACGAAATCATCACTATAAAAATAAATAATTCGTAATTGTAGTGTGAAGTGAGTTCACAATGATTGTGTTATTTTAATTTAATGCGTCTTCTTCCCAACCTGTTTGTTCTTCATCTAACCATCTAAATTACAATTTATTAGAATCATTTTAAAATGTTACTTTCTGTTCTGGCATACTGCTTGCCTTAAGAGAAGTAAATGTTATTATTAACCTAATAAAAATTGATGAACGGTAATGAATTGTGATATGACACAGTTCTTTGAAGGATAATTCTATATTAATATGCAGGCAACCATTGTAATTGTCTATAGTTGATATGAACGCTTAAGAAGAAAATGAAACTACTAACTCTTTCAATCTTTTGTCTACTCTTTGTTAATTTAAAGAGCCAGACTCCTTTAAAACCAGCAAATCCTTTTTGGGACAAGGAAGCGCTCATCAAACAAAGTATTGAGCAATTAAATCGTGAGGTTGTCGACAGTGTTCTTATAAACAGTGCATTTTTGCGCAAACAATGTCCTGCGGATCCGAATGGATATTTCCTTGCAGCCGATGTTTATCAAACGATTATGCGTGATTATAGAGTGAGAAGGTATGAGTCTAAGTTTGACAGCCTTATTAATCTTGCGGTTAAAACAGCCAGAAAGGCCTTGAAAACTCAACGCACAGCCGAGAACTATTTTATCTTAGGGGCTGCAGAAGGCTATCGCTGTATACATTGGTTTTGTCGCGGCAAATACCAGAAAGTCTTCAGCTCGGCAATAACCTGCATCAAGTCCTTACGTTTGGCTAATAAAATGAAACCCGAATTTGTTGATCCTTTACTTGGTCTGGCATTGTATGAATATGGCCAGAGTAAAGTAATACCACTACTTCTTAAGAGTAAACGAAAAAATGCTATCTTAATAATGAAACGGGTTCAACAGGAAGTCCGTTATGTGTCCATAAATGCCATGTATGCTCTGATGATGATCTATTATGAGACATATGAATTTAACAAAGCCTGGCAACTTAACGAACAGCTATTCCTAAAGTATCCCAGAAATCCAGTTTGTCTTTATAATCGAGCGCTGTTATTAGAAAAATTGGAACGCTATTCTGAAGCTATCTTAATCTGGAAAAATCTTATTTCTCACATTGAAATGTTTGTGCAGCAGAGTAATAACTATTTGGCTGAATGTCATTTCCATGTAGCTCAAATCTATCAGGGCATGGGTGAACCTGAAATGGCTATTCAGGAATTAGAGTTGGCCGAGATGTATGTTAAACTTTACCAACCCGAACAGGAAATGGATGGGCCCTACACAAATTTTAAGGACACAAGAAAGGCTATCCAGCATGCCAGGAAGAAATGGCACTTGAGCTATAATAGATAATCGCTTAAGATTAGGACTATGTTTCTTAACGTTTTTAAATCGAAAGACTATTCAATTAAAATCTATCAATTACTTCAAAATAGGATGGGAAAATGCGAATAAAAAAACCTTTTCGTACCACTGGCAAAGTTTTTTTCTTAAAAGCCCCCATAGAAGCTCAATTGATTGTAACCCGACGGTGCAATTTAAGTTGCGGTTATTGTACGGAATATGACAAATTTTCTACCCC
>VAPA011140112.1_pt1 | contig 10298 bp, 15 predicted proteins | sample 3395041 | NCBI WGS metagenome assembly VAPA01 (sample SAMN08290432, study PRJNA428436) | hydrothermal vent metagenome | isolation source: Deep-sea hydrothermal vent chimney | place: Indian Ocean: Southwest Indian Ridge | depth 1973 m m
GAATCGGATTAAGGAGCTTATGGATGAGTACGCCAAAGAAGATGTATGTGTTAGTGCGTAAAGACCTTGATAAGGTCTACGGTGGAGTACAAGCCGGCCATGCACTGACGGCGTACTCCTTAAAGGGTGATCAGGGTCTCTTTTATGAATGGGGAAACAGTGATCTGATTTATCTGGGAATCCCTAATGAGAATGTTCTGAAACTCTGGACGCAGAAACTTACTGTTATGAATAAAACCTGGACAGGTTTCCGGGAACCGGATCTGCAGAACCAGTTAACAGCAGTTGCATGTATCAGTACGGAGGAGCCTTTTAGAAAATTACAGTGCTATTAAAAATTATCGGCGGGTAGCTCAGTTGGCCGAGCGCCGACCCGATGACCTGGGGAATACGGAAATTACGGAGGATTGCAAGCTGAAGTAATATAAAGCATCTCTGGGAAAACTCGGCAGCGAAGCAGGAAGGGTGTACAACCTGAATGTTTTACTGAAACCTGTCGGAAGCTAGGGAGGTTCGAGTCCTTCACCGCCGACCGATTTTGTTCGATAATTCATTCTGTTCATTGATATTGAACAAAAAAAATAATGAACAGGAAAATTGGGTATAATTAACATGAACACACTGGCGAGTAGCTCAGGCCGGTAGAGCACCTCATAAGATGGAACGAAGCTGGTAAGGTCCACCCATGGATAAAAAAAGAGCGTACTTTTTGCCCGCTCTTTAATCAGAAAGGAAAACCTGCAATTTTCGATTGCACAAAATATGTCTACTTACAGCCTGCGGATGAGCCACCGAAATTAGCAGAGTATTATAGAATGGATATTTCACAGCGCTGTGAGATAATGAGAGGTGTTAACCGGCGCATTTCAGCAAGCCAGGATTAATTTTATAACAATCAAAAAGGAACGTAAATGAAAAAACTAATTTTATTAATAACCATATCGGTCTTTACAGGCTGTTTCTACTCTCACCCTAATCTGAGTACAAACATTGGTTATGGTGCTCAGATAATTAATAAAGGGTCTTCTACCCGTGGGTACGGGCATTTTGAATGGGAATCCAGGGATGCTATAATCAGGAAAAAAGCCTCAACAGGTGCATTGAGTATGATGGGTTCACTGGAAAAATTGGCGTATTTAAAAAGTGTCCCAAAAGGCGGTATCGTGAGCTTTCATTGTACCAGAAGTTCCGCTGATTACCCATACAGAATAAAAATAGAGGATCTTAATGGGGAAGTATTAAAAAACTGTAATGACCGAAGTGATGGGTTTGGGTTAGACTGCAGCCAGTACGGTTGTTATTGGGATCATATATTCTCTTGTTACTTACATGAAGAAATTGAGGGTAGTATTATTGTGAAATTAAATGACCCATTAATGAAAAAAATATTTATCATAGAAATTATTCCGCTATAAATACATAAATCAAAAAGGAGTAAAAAGGGAGATGGATATTTTCATCTCCCTTTTTTTAATTAATCTTCTCCCATAATGAAACCCCCGCAGTTATTTCAGAAATATCTGAACACACACCGTAGCGATAATCCCAATCAGAGATATCCCGCCCATAATAAATGAGACCTTAATAATCAGATTCTTTTCTGCATCACGTAATTCACCAATAGCCTGCCAGACATCCTTTTTTTGCTCCACGGCTTCACGCTGTAATGTAGCAATTTTTTCATCATGTCTGGTCTGTAATAGCTCATTAGAGTTTAATCTGGAGCCCAGACCGTTCAGGTCACCCCTTGTCGCATAATCATCGGCCATTAAATTCTGGTCCTTTCGGTATCAGTTACATGAACAGTAAAAGCGGTAGTACTGTTATCCTGCTTGAAAAATCTGATATCTTTGTCATTAGGAAAATTCTTAATAAACTTTCCATTAATCATAGCGAGCTGGTAAGTGAAAATATTTTCAATAGTAACACCGTCCACGGTATCAGAGAGAGATAACCCTCCACCAACCTCTGGAAATATAGGTAATCCTGTACCGTTTTCATGGAATGAAGCACCGTTACCATTCCCACCTGAAGCCATTGCACGATAACCATCTCCACTATTAGCACCGCCTTGGAATATTGCACCATCTCCAGATACACCACCAACGGCATAAAGCCCTGGATTAGCACCGCCACCGACTAGATACATACCTATTCCAGCACCGGAAGCAATATAAAAACCATGCTTATTATTTCCAACCGCCGATAGATTAATGCCGTGACCGTCTGTAGTAGAAATATTAACTGCATTACCGGAAGTTGCACCCCCGCCAATATCAAGCCCTATACCTGTAGGTCCGCCGTTAATTTTAAGACCTGCCCCTGCCCCATCACCACCAGCCAATTGTATAGCATGACATAAAGAACTTGAACCACCAGAAATATAAACACCCCGTTTATTAGCACCCGATGCATTTATATTTATACCATCACCGTCTGATGTCTCTACATTGATAGCTTCGCCGGAAGTTGAGCCACCAGCAATATCAAGCCCTATGCCTGTTATTCCTGCATTGATCTTTAAGCCTGCACCTAATCCTGAACCTGTGAGTTGAACAGCAGATGCATTATTGCCTGCAATAATCTCCAGTCCTGTCGGTATTCCTGTACCAAGTCCCTCAAAACGCACAGCCGCTTTATTAATACCGGCAATATTTAGACCATATTGACCTGAAGCACCCAATATGTACACCCCACGACCTGAAACAGATGTGAAGATTGCACCATCACCGTTATTACCACGCCCCTCAATACCATTAACACCCTCGGCGTATATGCCTTCACCTGTAGCAGATCCCTTTGCATAGATTCCTCTGGCAGAACTGCCTGAACCCGTACTTTCTGCATGTATTCCAGGTGCATTATCACCATTGACAATATGTAATTGTTTCAGTTTTAATGTTTCAACATTATTACTAAAATCATAGTCCAGATTGAACGCGTGCATAGCATCAGCATGGCCGTTGTCTCAATGATTACATAATCATCTAAAAATGATTTTGCACCCTGATCAACGATATAAACAATAATTCTTTTTGCTGTCATTTCTGCAATAGTAAAAACCTGGGCATAACCTGTTCCCTCAGCGGTAAAACCATTTGTAGTATTTACCTCGGTTCCCTCATCTTTGCTGATTTTAGTGTCACCGGCTGCGTAAATAGCATTTACTCGAAAATCCATTCCATCTATCTGAGCGGGGAAATCCCTATCTGTACCGGTGGACATTTCTATTTTTTAATTTCTCCTTACGTCTTCATCATTGGATTAGATCAGATGATACGCGATTTTTTCATGACCATTCATGTGATCTCATTTCCATGAGGTTTAAGGTTAAGGCCGGTTCTATCTGGCATGTAAAAGCAGAAAAGAGGCATTATCTGGACATACCTAAAGGTGGTGCCTGGACATTACTGCTATGTAGTAGACCTTATCGGAGATGGGGCTTCTGGGTAACAGAAAATAGAATGATGAGACCTTTAAATTATTTTCATAAATACGGTGAAGTAAATGAATAATATATGTGCCCGTAGCTCAGCGGCAGAGCGGTGGCCTCTACACCCACTGGTCGAGGGTTCGAGTCCCTCCGGGCGCTCCATTTACTTATCAGCAGCTTCTAAAAAAGAACATTTATCCATAAATACGTTATGGTCATAATGATTTACTATTGCATTATGATAAAACAATACCGCCTTCGTATCAAGAGGTTTAAATTTGTGACAGTCCACACCAACATTCAACCCGTTCTTTTTTACCATTTGAAGTTTATGGATGTGCCCAAATAGAAAGAAGCGGTCTCCTACAAATTTCCCCTGACCTTCTTCTGGTGTATGGATCAATTTAAAATCTACATTATCAAGGATTACTGAACTATTGCTTTGAATGATGGCGACTCGGTGATCTTCCTGAAGTCTTGAGACGATAACTTCGTTGTCGTAATTCCCCGGTAGAAGATAGATGTATTTTCCTTTAAGATGTTGTAGCATTTTAGGATTTCCGAAATCACCTAAATGGTAAACTATGTCCTTATCAGTTATGGCAGCATTCCACTGTTTTACCATTTCCCAATCCATTTCCTCTACGGAAGAGAAAGGCCGTTTAGACAGTTGCATTGTTCTTTCTTCTCCGAAATGGGTGTCAGATGTGAAAAAGATTTTGTTTACAGGGCCAGTCAGTTCCTTTAATTTATTAAGAGCATTATCAATACAACTGGGAAGGTTCTCAGTCCATGAGACTTCTGATCTTTTACATCTTTCTTTAATATATCTGATATGTGCAGCATTCGAAGGTGCACCCACTACTATCTTTCCGGAATTTAACCATTCACCGAATTCGATATTGGTAGTAAAGGCTGGGAGAGTTTTAATATCTCTTGGTATCCAGAATAAAATTATTTTAGAAATACTCAAGGCTGTTCTTTCCCAGTCCACTTGCCGGCTGTATGTCCAATCAGCAGGTTGGACATCTGAGTATTCTGGAACGTATACCACACCATCAAATCCTTTTTCCTCTAAGATATTAAGGGCTTCGGCTCTCCATCCTTTAGGAACTACATTTCCTTTTGTAACTCTGTATGTGGGTCCTGCTAAGAATATTGAATTAGTGCTATCTTCCATCATTTTGTCTAAAACATAGCTTTTTAACATGATACCTCCTGTTTATTTTATTTATTTATTATTTGTTTTTGATTCAAAGTTGTTCTGAGCTTCTTTTGAAAATTTGAAATAAGGAGCTTTGTACTCCGGAATTGCAACTTCTTTCCCGGTTCGCGGGTTACGTCCCGTCCGTTGTTTTCTGTCTTTTACACTGAAAGCACCGAATCCGCGTATTTCTATACGTCGTCCCTCTGATAAAACTTTTAAAATTTCGTCAAGAAAGGCCTCTACTGTAACTTTGATATCAGTAACTGGCTTATTTTCGAGTCTTTTTGAAATTCGATTACATAAATCCAGTTTAGTTGCATTGCCACTCATGAGGACTGCTTTCTTTTAAATGTTATTTTGGATTCAAAAGTTCCTGTTTCAACCAGTGTAAGTTTCACTTTAATATCAAGCTGATACTAAAGCCAGAGCTTTCCTGTCCACAGGCGTAAATTCGCCGAAAGCCTCGGCTAAGATATTCTTTGCTGCATTTTCATCACGATCATGCTCTGTATTACATTCCGGACAACACCAAAATCTATCCTTCAATGTAAGACTTTTATTACGATAACCACAACATGAACACAACTGAGATGATGGAAAAAATCTACCAACCTGCAAAACATCAGCTTTGGCTTTCAACCGATTAACAAGTTTATATAAACTTACCTGTTGAAATTTTGCAGATAAATGTCTATTTTTCATCATCCCTTTTATATTTAAATCCTCTAAACATATAAATTGATAGTTAAATGATAAATAAAACACTACTTTATTTATCCAATCATTCTTCTTGTTCGTTAATTTAAACCATGCTTTTTGTAACCTGATTATTTGCTTATATTTATTATTAGATCCTTTCTTTTTTCTGGATAAATTCTTCTGTTCTTTTATAACTCTTTTAATTTGTTTATCGGTATTTACTTGATTTAATTTCTCTCCATCAGAAGTAACTATCATATCTTTTAATCCAAGATCAATACCAATTGCTTTACCATTTTTGTTTTTGGAGACTTTAACATCTACTGAAATAGAAATAAACCAAAATCCAGCAAAATAAGAAACTGTACCTTTCATAATTTTACCCGGAAATCTCAAATATTCAGTCAATTCTACTTTACCCACTTTTGGTATACGGCAAATTTTACCCTTAACCCAAAATTTGTCATTAGCAATAGAAAAAGGCCCTATTCCCGTTTTTTTCTTTTTAAATTTTGGATAACTATTTTTCTTTTTAAAAAACTTATCAAAAGCCTCGGATAAATCTTTTAAAGCATATTCAGGGGCACACTTAGTTACATCATATAACCAATTTAAATCAGTATTTTCTGCCTTCTCTTTATTAAAGAGCTTTTTTATTATAGCAAAATTAACTTTTTCTTTCTTCTCATAAAGCTCATTCCACTTAGCTAATCCCCAATTATACGTAAACCGAGACACACCACAAGCTTGTCTTAGTAAATCTTCCTGATCCTTGTCAGGATAAAATCGGATTTTATGAGCTTTCATTATTTAATTTCTTATATATTAAACAAATGCTCATTACAGTACCCTATTTTTTGATAACCATTTTTTTATGAAGAACCAAAATTTTTGTACGTGATTTAGGGGTGGTATACCCAAAACACTTTTTTCAAGCACCCATTCCAGAGCGCATAGATCAGGATATTCTCTTTCTTTTAATTTTATATTTTTTAGCCTGTGTTCAAAAAGTTCCTGAATATCTTTTTTATTTAATTTGGGAACAAATGCATTACAGTTTTTGCAATGCTGTGCATCCTGGCACACATCTATCAGATGAGGAAAGATCCCATTTTCAAGATTAACATCAGGCTGATGGAGCAGGCAGAGTCGTACTGGAGCTTTACCTACAATGGTATATTTATAGTTGTACTTACAATTTTCTGGTATTCTGTTAAGAAGTTTTTTATAAAACTTTACTAGATGAACATGTTTTACGTCTCTTAACTTTGTGTAGACTGCACGGACGTTTTTCATTTAAATCTCACCTCATCAGGACTCCAATTAGGACCGAAAACAGTTATTTTTGGTTTTTTGTAAAAGAAACTTTCATCAATGAAATGGACCTTATCAGCGTACATCTCAAGGGTGGCATTATAGCTTTCTCGGAAACTCCATATTTCAACCTTTTTCCCTTTTCTTTTCAAGTATTTACACAGGTCAGCAAAGTCACCGTCTCCAGACATTAAGATCCATTTATTGAAAGTATTTATCCTGTCCATACAGTCCAAGGTAAGAGTGACATCATGATTTGAGTTTTTATAAATTGTTTTATTTTTCTTTTTAAATTTGACAATGTTTTTTGTTCTTATCTCGTATCCGATAGTTTTTAGCTTTGCTTCGAACTTTGTGCTGTCAAAGGTATCGCCCCGGATCATGTAGATAGAAGCTGCAGCAAGAGTTTCCGTTTCCCTGCCATTAAATAAATCCCAGACTTTTTCAAAGTCTATTTTCCGCCCCTTATTCCGGGCTTCAAAGAATAAATTTTGAAGGTCAATCTGTAGATACGTAGATGCGTGATCATTCATTTTATTTTCTCCATGATAAGGCCGTTTTTTGATTCTCGAACTTTATAAACATGATCCGCATTATGTTGAAATTCTTTTTGATGCGTGACTAAAAGAACATCTAAACCGATTTTCTTGGAAAGTTCACTAATTAGTTTTCCTGTGTTAGCAATGTATTCCTCTCCTACGGCTGAGAAAGTCTCATCAAGTATCATGAGGCGAACATATGTCTTTTTTAAAAGACATAGTACACGTAATAGAAAGCTTTCTATTACGGCAACACTTCCTCCAAAAGACTTGTAACCTCCCTCATTACCATTGCTATTGGTTTTAAGTTCGATATAAATTTTTTCATTCTTTTTTGTGATCTCCGGTTTGAATGTGATATTTTGGTCATCAAAAATCGTTGTCAGGCCGTAAGTAATTAGGCCAGCCATACGGTCTACTTCATCCTTAACCATAATATCCAGAAGGTGCTTTAACACCGTACTGGCTTTCATATCCCGATCAATATCCTTTTTCAGGGTATTAATGGTTTCTGTTAACTCCTTTTGCTGCAGGAGGTACACCTGATAGAAACCATCTATCTGATCTGTTTGACGTTGTAATTCCTTAACCATTTTCTTTTATAAGCCTCGCTAGTGTCATAAGACCAACAGCCGTAAACGACTTATTAACCGGTTCTTCCTTACCTTCTTCTTCTATTTCAATATTTGCTACGCTGTAAAGAGTACATCTACCCTTTGCAACATAGACATCAACATTTGATGCTTTGTAAAGGCCCAGAACCTGTTTAAATTTATTGCACTGTATGATAAATTCAATGGGTTCTTCAGCTTCGCATTTACAGGGCAGCGTTTCAATGGACGGTCTTTCTCCTACCGTCTCCATTTCCAGTTCCTGATCCTTAATAGTCATCTTTAGACCTACATCTTCCCAGGAAGTCAGAGAGAGCCTGTTGAGCTTCTTCTGAAATAGAATACGGTCAACATTGAACATAGGAAGAGCTGGAGGATCAGTCTTTATCGGGAAACTCGGAGTTACCGCCGTGGATTTCCGGAATCCAAAAGTATGAGAATTATCAGGAGATGAAAAAGTAATAAGTTTCTCAGAAGTCTTTATCGCTATTTCCGTTATATCAGCTTTTTCAACCATTGATGCGATGGAGGATAACACAGTTTTACGGAGTGCCAGGTTAGGAGCATCCCTCATATCGGGGCTGGCAAAAGCCCCTACTTTTGTGTTACCGTTAGCGCCGAAGAACACTCCGTTTGTTATGTAGATATTCGAGAATTTCTCATCCTTTTCATTTATGAATCCTTGCGCAAATTTTATACCATCGAGAAAGACTTCTGTGATAACCGTATGCTTAAGTTCTTGGAGTTCCAGATTTGGCATCAAGAACTTTTCCGGATTGAGTGAAGCAAATGATAGGAAAGACTTTTTACTCTTGGAAGTAAAGACTTTTAAAGTCTTCGTTTCCGGTTCGTAAGTAAAGTCGGTTTCCGCAGAATCAGTACTGGTCAGGAGTTTCATCATATTTTTAGGGTCAGCTGTGAATTGAATGTCACCACCTTCTACTTCACTGAGAAGAAAAAGAGATTCTGCAACTTTATCCTCATCAGTTGAACCAAGGTGGCACTGATCTCCGATAATACTAAATAAGGCATGACTCTGGATATGATTCGTTATCTTTCCAACAGCCAGAGCAACTATTGATAGCGACTTTTTTAGTTCTGCTGTGTTTGCTGTAAATTTCACCATTTTAAACCTCAATAAAATTAAGTTTTTCTTGCGCGTCCTTTACCTGAGTTTCAAGCTCCTCCAGTAATTTTTCCAACTGGAGTTCTTTTTCTTCCCTGATCTCAGTTAATTTCTTAGGATCATAGCCCGCTTCATTGATTTCAGTTAGGAGCTTTTCCAGATTCGCCCTTTCCGTTTTAAACCGTTCTTCTAACCGGATCTTCTGATCGGACATCTGGTTTATTTCTTCTTTGATTTGTGTAAATCTCTGTGTATCGTCCATATCTTCCTCTTTATGTTAAAAGCCTAGTGCAACTATTTTTCCGTTACTTTCCAGATCTATCTTTGAAGTTCTTTTTCTGCTTATCCTACTCTGCTCCCCCTCAGTACAGCCAGTGAAATATTTACAATATTTACAGGACTTTGCACTCGGAGTTGGCGGATGTTCTGCTTTCACCATTTCTTTGACATCCAGGGATAATCGTGCTCTGAAATCATTAAGGATATCCATGTCCATTGCAATTGGAACGTATGAATTGAATTGATAGTAGAAAAACCCTATCTGTGTGGGCAGTTTGTTAAACCGGAAATAATAAAGAAAGGCATAAAAAAAGAGCTGGTCATTGCTGATATTCTTTCCTATTTTATTGGTGCCCTTACCATCAATAATTATTTCATCCTCACCTACTTGTGCTTTATGTATAAAATCAAGCCGGCCCTTTATCTTATGAGAATCCTTAAGAATTAATCCAATGCTAACTTCTGCTTTAGTGTTAAGGAAGAAATGTTTTGAAGGAGAATCCATAATGGTGCAGATATTTTGAAATCCTCGCTCAAAGATTTCCTCTTTAGTTTCCCGGCAATAAGGAAGATCCCAGTTTACTGTGCTCGATTTTAGAATACCGTTGAAAATAAAAACCAGTTTCTGTTTAATAACTTCGGGAGAGATCACCGGAGTTTTAAAACGCCAGATATTACAGTACAGTTCAAAGAATTTCTCTACTAAGCGGCCGTAAAGGGTGAAATACTCATTGAGTGGTTCTGTTGGAGTTGCTCTTTCAACATACTGCTTATTGAATTTTTTAGGGCATTCTTGATATGCTTTCCAGGAATGATAGGATATATTCATTTTATAGAACCTCTTTCACCCCTTGTTTGAGTAACGATTTAATCTTACGAAAGTCCCAATTTGTTATATGTTCCAAAGAGCAACTTGAATTTGCGTGATAATCGTAAAATGGACATCGTTTATCACACCCAAGATCACCGGTAAATGCTATTTTTTTACATATTTCTTTAATTTGCTTCATAGTTTCAAAATTCATTTTACTGAAGCTTCCTGAATAAAATAAAGTACCCGGTCCCGTACGATTTTAGCCATATCCATAGC
>VAPA010050830.1_pt1 | contig 10275 bp, 11 predicted proteins | sample 3395041 | NCBI WGS metagenome assembly VAPA01 (sample SAMN08290432, study PRJNA428436) | hydrothermal vent metagenome | isolation source: Deep-sea hydrothermal vent chimney | place: Indian Ocean: Southwest Indian Ridge | depth 1973 m m
ACAAACAACAAGAGTAATACTGTACCCGCAGCACGATGAACCAGTGGCGCATACTCGGTTCCTCCCATCAGGTTATAAAGTGGTTTCGCCCAGTCCTCATCAGCATGTCTTAGCGGAAAACCTGTAACCGCTAACAGTATTACAGAAGTAAATAACACCACATGCTGAACACGGTGGTGCGCTGAAAAACGGTAGAAGTAACGTTGGTCATTTTTGTAAACTATTGGTTCATATTTAGACATAACAAATACCTCCTACTCATGCTTCTCAGATTTGCCAGTCACGTGATGTGGCTTGTTGTCTTTAAAAAAGGCAAACCTTGGGAAAATCCTGCGTAATAATTCCAGAAATATTAAAGTCAGGAAGAAATACAACACCATTGCCATCAAAATCTTGAACCCTACCAGCATATAAAACTGTAATGGGTATTTCTCCCGATCATAAGTAACGTGGGTCTGGAAACCGGCTAATTGTGCACTGGCAGTTTCATGACAGTCTGACGTCCTGCAGGTATTACCCACATTGGCTTCATGGACTGCTGATGTAGCAACAGTTTTTGCCTCAATTAAATGATTATTTTCGCCTTCGACAACATGACAATCGATACAGTCAGGCGAGCGTTCAGAACCCAGCTCTACCATCTTGCCGTGGAATGTTTGTTTATAACTTGTTATTACATCGTCTAAATCATGCCGTTTCCTGAACTCGGGATCACCATGACATTTAGCGCATACTTCGATAATTTCTTTTGGAAAACGTGTTTTATGCAAACGTGATGTGACATGCTCGTAAAAGTCTTCGGCAAAATTTCCGCTGGTATGACAACTTTTACAACGGCTGATACTGCGCTCGGATATGCCTGATTTAACTACGCCTTTAAAAACTGATATTGGGCGATACAGGGGTTGGTCATGACAATCCTTACACACCGGGAAATCTTCCTGATGCGGTTTTGGTTTACCATCAGCATCAAGCTTGCCATGCACACTGCTCGCCAACGTTTTAGCCGTATTTTTATGCGAAAACTTTTTCTCACCCGATGGTTCAGAAACATGACATTGCTGGGTACAATCAACTTTTTCAGCGGGTTTATGTGGAATGCGATCAATATCCGAATGACAGTCATCGCATTTATTTCGTCGATGCGGGCCGCTTTCAAACAATTCAGTATTAATATAAAAAAGCCGGAAATTACCCTTTTCATCAATTCGACTGAGGCCACGGTGTTTATGACACATAAGACAATCGAGCTCGTTTGCCGATACAGAACCTGTATCGAAGCCGATGATAACAATCACCACTACAGGTATTAAAATAGCTTTGGTTAAACTAATATAATGCATGGTTCTGACCAGCCTGCATCATATTGAAAGCCCGGGAATCTTCACCATCATAGAAAAAATTAAGAAACGGCCTATGCTTTATTGTGAAAATCCTGTAATATTTTTTCTCACCAGAAAAAAATAAACAGCAAAACAAAACGAAATACTTCGTTTCATAAGGTCTTGAACCACTACCAGTTTCCATGAACTGCATTGTGTAACACCTTGCTGTATATTGTTTATAATTTCCCGTCTTACCTGGTGACATCCTTCAAAAAAAATAACTGATGGGAAAAGCGTAAAAAACGGTATGCACTATATCTCCATATAAATTATCCAGCATACTATTACTATCGGGATCAAAGCCACCAGAGCACAAATCCACCATATGCATTTAGGATGATTTTGTTTTACTGGTTTTTTCATACCTCTTCTCCATACGATAACAGAGCCGCTCTATATACACGGCAATTGGCTAGCCTGAATTAGTATAAACAATGCACAAAGGCAAGCAGCAACTAATTCATCGTTTATTGATTAAGATCATAATCAGTTTTTACCTGTGTATAACCCAATCCATTGCGGTATAAGCTATGCCACAAACTGCCGACCAGAAACTGGTTAAGATAAACCAGCCCATAAATGATACATTTTCACTATGCCATTCATACCAGGTAAAAACAGCCGTACCCAGAAAAAAAACCAGGATCCACGCGATGCGATTGTAATCCACTATAATTGAGTCCCTGGTAAACTAGCACTAAGCCCGAGTATAAAATGGGCAGACGACAAAAGCGAATAGCTCTCAGTCTCAAGCACCTCCTGCCCTTTTACCACCACTATTGGTCAAACCTGGTGGCACGCTGGCACCCGCTCCCATCGAACCCGACCTGCCCTAAGATGGTAATCAGGGCTCTACGGCACTGGCCCGCTAATGCACATTACCGGGCTTCTATAAAACCTGTAATGGTGTTCGCATTTACTGAGTAAATAGTAAAATACTGTTAACATTAACCTCATGTTCCGGTGCTCCGGGATCCTGTATTCGCCTGGAAACAGAGCGATTTAATCTGAATATTTGCGAGCTGTAATGAACCCTACCACTGAAATCAACAATACAAATTTCGATGTCAAAGTCGGCCTGGCCGAAATGCTGAAAGGCGGCGCTATCATGGATGTCACCAATGCTGAACAGGCCAAAATTGCCGAAGATGCCGGTGCCTGCGCGGTGATGGCACTGGAACGCATCCCGGCGGATATTCGCCGCGACGGCGGTGTCGCCCGTATGTCCGATCCTGAAATGATCCAGGCCATCAGGAATACCGTTTCCATCCCGGTAATGGCCAAGTGTCGCATTGGGCATTTTGCGGAAGCGCAAATTCTGCAGGCACTGGAAGTCGATTTCATTGATGAATCCGAGGTACTGACCCCGGCAGATGAAACCAATCATATTTACAAAAACGATTTCAAAGTACCTTTCGTCTGCGGCGCCACCAATCTCGGCGAAGCCCTGCGCCGTATCGGCGAAGGTGCTGCCATGATACGCACCAAGGGTGAAGCCGGTAGTGGCAATATTGTCGAAGCCGTGCGCCACATGCGCAACCTTCAGGATGAAATGCAACGGCTGACCACATTGGGCAAAGAACAACTCATGGCGGTTGCCAAACAGCACGGCGCACCGTTTGACCTGGTTTGTTATGTTGCTGAACACGGCAAGTTGCCGGTACCCAATTTCTCGGCCGGCGGCATTGCCACACCCGCAGATGCGGCACTTGTGCGCCAGCTAGGTGCAGAAGCGGTATTTGTCGGTTCCGGTATTTTTAAATCCGATGATCCGGCCGCACGTGCCGTCGCGATTGTTAAAGCCACCACACACTTTGATGACCCCGCCATTCTGCTTGAAGTCAGCACCGGCCTGCAGCCTGGCATGAAGGGACTGGAAATGTCTGAAATTCCTGAAGATGAACGTCTTGCTATCAGAGGCTGGTAAACGTATCCGATGAATAATGTTGTTGGCGTGCTTGCGTTACAGGGCGCTTATCAAAAACACATCGATATGCTAAGTGCATTGGGCGTAGCTGCACAAACCGTTCGAAAATCACACGAACTGGATGACTGCAGTGCGCTGATAATACCGGGCGGTGAATCAACCACGATTAGTTTATTGATACAGAAAAATGGTTTATATGATCCGATTAAAGCTTTTGCTGAAAATCATCCTGTCATGGGCATATGTGCCGGCATGATCATGATGGCTACTGAAGTTGATGATGATCGCATCACGCCACTGGGATTGATGCCGTTCAAAGCATTACGTAATCACTACGGCGCACAGGTACACAGCTTTACTGCCGATATCCATATGGAAATCGATAACAAGGGGCCGGCATTTCCTGCCATTTTTATCCGTGCGCCCGGTGTTGCCAGGCTATCATCGGAAGTTCAGATATTGGCCAGAAATACAAACAACAATGATGAAGCTGTCATCCTGAAAAAAGGACCGCACATGGCGCTGTCATTCCATCCTGAGTTAACCAGTGACACACGCATACACCATTACTGGTTAAACCTGAATTAATCAGTTGACTGATTAATTTAGGTTAAACAACTTTAAACAGGTATCGTCGCATGCAACCATCAAGTAGCACAACTCAACCACACCCCGTGTTACCGGCACCGCTTTCATTACCCTTTAAATTCATTCCGGCATTCATACATAACAAAGTACTGGTGACTGCGCTCAACAGAATATTTCACGAAGATCTGAAAGAAGGTGAACTGGATTTTCTTCAGGGAAAAGTCGTACAAATCTCAGTAGAAGACGCAGGCATTGAATACAGATTTACGCTGAACCAGGGGAAATTCTCGCCTGCAAATAAAAACCAGTCTGCTGATGTTTTTCTAAAAGGAACGCTACATGACTATCTGTTACTGGCTAGCCGGCGCGAAGATACGGACACATTATTTTTTAGCCGTCGTTTACATATGCAAGGTGATACCGAATTAGGTCTGTATATAAAAAACTTTCTTGATGGACTGGATATGGATTCACACAAGATTCCTGCATATCTTGAATCCGTATTACAGAAAAGCCTGCCGGTGTATGAGCGACTGCTCGGGTAAACTATTTATCAGAAAAATATAAGCCTGAAAACACAGTATAAAAACTATCGGTCATAAGGTTTTTATTTTATCTGCCACTCGAAACGCATTAGCATAAATCGTCCAGGTATAGGGAACACTTCCACCGGTCGGCATAAAGCTACCATCAGTAATAAATAGATTTTCGACTTCATGAGCCCGGCAATCGGCATCCAGCACCGAAGTCTCTGCATTCTTACCAAACCGACAACCTCCTGCAACCAGATTAGCAGGCGGTGACCCACTAACGCTGGAACTGATACGTACAGCACCCATTTGTTTCAATACACGTTCACCTTTTTCGGTAAGGTAACGGCCAATTTTCAAATCATGCGTGTGGTAACCAATACGCACTTTGGCAACGGGTGTTTTCCAGCGATCCTTAATGTTGGAGTCCAGACTAACAAAACAATTATCGGTGGGTAGCCAGTCGTTAAATACTTCAAACTTTAAAGTGCGGTCCGTGGTAAACCATTCTTCAAGTTTACGTTTAAAAGGTTTACCCCAAAGTAATTGATCACCATCCCACTTCAAACCATTCGCTTTACCTGTTGGATTAGGATGCGCAAACAAAAATTCAACAATACCGCCTTTAAGATGCTCTGTGCCAAGTTCAGAATCGTTGATGGTGTACCAGTCATCCAGCGCTCGATTTACAAACGGACCGATTTTTTTAAGCTGTTTCAGTTTATTTTTCGATAGATCAGAATAATTAAAATCACCGCTGCCAGAACCGCCAGCCGAGAACAACAGATTTTTTCCAACCTGGCCGTTATTATTTGCCAACCCATCCGGAAACGCAGGCCCCGTTGAATGCAGCAATAAACGCGATGTTTCTATTGCCTGACAGGCAACAACATAAATACGGGCATCCAGATATTTTTGTTTGTTATCTGCATTGATATATTCAACCTTGCTAATTTTTCCTTTGGCATCACTGACTAATCGCGTTACCTTGCTATGAGGACGAATTTCGCAATGACCTGTTGCTACTGCACTATCGAGTAATGCTGCACGTGAGCTGCCTTTAGCGCCGGAAGAACAACCGTAGCTACCACAATATCCAGAATACTCACAACTTCGTCTTTTACCTTCAGGTTTCGACAAAATTGCCCTCGGGACGCGTAAGCTATGGTAACCCAGTTCATCACAGGCGTTATCTATCCAGCTAGCAATAGCATGTTCAGTCGTAGGTGGATAAGGAAAGTCACCTGTGCGCGGCTCGATGTTTTTATGCGACTCGAATTTTCCCGAAACTCCAACAACATGTTCGACCTTGTCATAGTAAGGCGCCAAATCCTCATAACTTATTGGCCAGTCGACACGATTGGCACCATCAATTGAACCAAACTCCGTTAGCTGATGAAAGTCCACAGGTTTTAAACGGTGGAAAAAGCCGCTCATTAAATTACTGGAACCACCGACGCAGTTACCATTCCAGAAATCCCAGCCGGACTCATAGGTTGATGTTGATTCCCAGCCGCCGTCACCATCTTCATCTTCGATGACATGCTGTTCATCGCGTAAGTTGGGGGTGTAAACGCTGCGACGGCAACAGGCAAGTTCATCCTTGTAAAAATCTTTCTCGGTAAGCCATGGCCCTTTCTCCAGCACCACGACCTTGTAACCTGCTTCGGCCAGTGTCAGTGCGACCGGCCCGCCACCTGCACCGCTGCCGATTATGCAGACATCAAAATCTTTCATGGGTTTTCATCCGATACCGTAAATCTTTATCATAAATTCTTTCGTAGGAGCGGCTTTAGCACCGAACAATTGTCAGGTTTGAATGCATGTTCGCGGCTAAAGCCGCTCCTACGTAAGTGCTTTTTTTCATATCAATATATACGGACGACTACCGTTTTTCATGATAATAAATGCGGGAATGTTTTATCGGGTGGTGGTCGTGGAAAACCCGGTATGTGTTCCAGCCATTTCCAGCCAAGCTGATCGGTATTGCCGCCATACACCGGGTCGGTCAGTAAGGCTTCAACGATGTATAACATTAATGTGGACAGCCAGTTCTCACCGGAATCGCTGGCCGCAATGCGGCGCAAAACCGCTTCACGGTCTTTTTCGTCCAGCTTGGTAAATGAGGCTTTATGCATTTGCTGCGCCATACCTTCCATCCAGGCGGCACCTTGTGTGATGAACTCCCGGTCTTCAGCATCCAGCGTGGTGTCGGTAACCACAAACTGCAGGTAAGCCAGGGCATTGATTTCACGCGCACCGGGCGCTTTAACTTCTGCCGGAAAAAGGTGTTGCTGCACCACGTCAATCACTGGCCAGGGTTCAAGTTTTTTCGCCGGCTTCTGCCGGTTGTTTTCAGCCGCGACGGCTGACAGTGGAAACATAGTCGCCAGGCTGCCACCAGCAGCGGCCATCAATAATCGTCGGCGGCTTATCAACTGCTGACACCAGTCGAATAGTTGACGGGAATCTTTTGTTGGTCGTCGGGTCGTGCGCGGTTTACGGTTCATTGGTCGTCTCAGGCAATTCCTGTGCGCAGATCGATGGATACAGCTTATTGCCTCAAACTAGCCCCATCATTTGTCAGCTGAATCCGAGCCTGAATACCGCAAGATAGCACCATTCACCCGATTAGAACAATGATAAACCTGCTCAAATTGACCTACATCATGATACGCAAATCAGAAAATGTCTAAACTGCACATTCAAAAAAGCCGACAATGTGAATATAGCCATTAGCAGAATACAGTTTCTTCTACGCGGCGTTTTTTCCGGCAAAAAAGCGCCTTTTCGCCCACCCAGAGCGCTTTCGGGACGTGATTCTGAAAGGCCGGATGGCTCTGTGACAGCTATATCGAACATCGGCCTGCCGATGATATCAAGACAGGACACTACGTCCTGTTTGTTATTAAACCGTAAACATCCCGACCGGATTTTCCCCGTCCTCGGTTGCTGCCTGATTATTCTGCTCGCCACACTGCCGATAGTGAACGTGCTGGCCAGCAACGATTTGACCATCGGCAGAATGAAAGTCGCCATCTGGCCTGAGTACGATGACCCCGGCGTACTGGTCATTTATGACGGCCGCTTTGCTGAGCCTTCACGTTTCCCCCTGAAAACAAGTTTTTTCCTGCCGAAGGACGCGGTGATCAGCGATGCCTGCAGCCTCTCGCCCAAAGGACAGCATTTTTGCCAGCTTTATGAAACCGTCAACCGGGGGGAATTTAACGAGGTGTTGTTATACCTGCCCTTTCCAAATTTCTATCTTAGTTTTCACACCTACCCGGATATTGAAAAGACCGACAACAGGACTTTCGATTATCTCGTGCGCACCAACCATAAAATAGAAAAACTGGAAATGGATATCCAGCAGCCGTTACGCACCACCGCGTTTACCATTAGCCCCGCCAGCGAAGATACATCGATGATTAAAGACTTTAATCATTTTAAATACACTTACAGTCCTGTTTCCAGCGGGGAAAACAAACTGTTTAACATCGCCTACAACAAAAAAGACCGTTTACCATCGGTGGATATAAAATATTCCCGTATGTCCGGTGACAAAGTCTGGAGTTCTCCCTACGAAACGCAAAAACAGATGAAAAATATAATCTACATAATATTTTTCACTGGCATCACGGGGCTAATCGCATTATTAGGTGGTTATCTTTACATGAAGCGTAAAAAGAAAAACCAGAATGTGTAATAGAAAGACAGGCTTTTCTTTTTTCATGACAGGTTTTTTTCTGCCCGTATTATTTCTTGTTGCAAGCAACAATATTATTGCTGCTGAAAGCAAACCTGCCTTGACGGTAAGAGAAGTTGCAAAAGACCTTGCCTGCCCCTGTCAATGCCCGTTGATTCTTCAGGACTGCAATATGAGTTGCGGCTTGAAATGGAAAGATGAGGTCGGCCAGAAGATAGCCGAGGGTATGGACAAACAGGAAATCACCAAATACTTTATCGCCAAGTATGGTGAGGGTGCGCGTCTCACCCCGATACAGAAAATCCAGGGAAAGCTTTTTCAATATACCAGGGGGTTTGGCACCATGGAGTGGATAATTTTCGGGTTCGGCACTGTATTCTGGATAGTGATTTTGTTTTTACTTTTCTATTTTTTTGTAAAAAAGTTTTTACGTAGAGTAAAAGCTACGTAAAATGTATACATGCGATCATTCTTTATCAGTGTTGCGTTATTTGTGTTTCTATCTGGCGGCATACTCTTTATCGGTTTTATTTATTTACTGGAGCCGGGACCGGAAGGCCGGGTAAACTACATTTATTCTTCAGCGCGACTTTTTCTTCACAAGCTGGCGGTTATCGATAATCTGACGCCAGCCGAGACCAACCGACTCTACCGTTCTACCTGCACCCGAAAATGTCACAGCACGGGTGTTATCGAAACAGCGCCACGCACTGCCATGGAATGGGACTGGATCGTCACTCGCATGAAAGCTCCCGAGCGGGCGGATATCACAGACAGGGAAGCCGGGGTCATTACGGAGTATTTGCAAAAACATTTTCTAAGCAACACACCGACCATACTGCCCGAAAAAGTTATGCGGTTTCTGCGCAAATATCTGTGGAAGAGTGACTTTGGAGAAAGTGATTTATACCTGGATATTATCTATATTCCGCTGTTACATCGTAGCCTGATACCCTATCTGGTATTAAGCAATTCACCAGCAAAAATCGAAGCCGATGAAGCCGTGTTTGTGCTGTATATCAATACCCATCAGGGCGTTATTCCGCCCTGGAAGATTGCCGAAATGGCCGTCCTCAGGGATGACAAGGGTGAGGAAACAAAGGCCAGTCGTTGGCAGGTCGCTTATGTCGATGGACAGAATCATCACTACCAGGGGTTGCTATCCTTTCCTGTCGACATCAATAAAGATTCAGGATCGATCGAAGTCGAGGTCAAACTACCGGGAATGAGAAAGAGAATATTTCAATGGCAGCTGCCCATACCTTTGTTCAAGGAAAAAACATGATCTCGCGGATTAACATTACCTGCTTTTCAACGCTACTTATTTTGACGAGCCTGCTGTTGTTATCGGGGTGCAGTGAAGACTATCCAGCTGAACCTGCCGAAAAAGAAATCGCTGCAGACTTTGCACTGAAACTTTTTGATGGTAGCGACTTCCGCCTGAGTGATTACAGGGGCAAGCCAGTATTCATCAACTTCTGGGCCTCCTGGTGCATCCCCTGTGCTGAGGAGATGCCTGCAATTGAAAAGATGTATAAAGAATACAGTAAAAAAGGCGTGATATTCATCGGTATCGCTATTGAGGATACCGAGACGAAAGCGAAACTATTTGTCGATAAGTTTAAACTCAGCTTCCCTATCGGTCTTGACCCCGGGGAGATACACAAGTCTTACCCGTTATATGGTGTGCCCACCACCGTGTTCGTCGACAAACAGGGCAAAATAAACTACCTGCACATGGGTGGGGTGACGGAAAATTTAATCCGGCATGAGCTCGACAAGATAATCTAGAATTATGATTTCAATCCGATGGGGTAAGGGTAAACAAAAACACTTTCTTTTGATCGCAGCACTAGTGATCGCCACCGGTCTGGGCATATGGCTTGCAAATCAGGGCAGATTAAACACATCATCGCTACCTGTCCTTGCAGATATTGGTACTAATTTTGAGTTGGCAGCGGCGGACGGTACACGCATCATGTTAAAAGACTACCGTGGCCGCATAGTGATTGTGTTCTTTGGTTACACCTCCTGCCCGGATGTATGCCCAACCGGTTTACACACCCTGAAGCAGGTCATGCGTAACCTGGGGAAAGACTCCAGTCAGCTGCAGGTATTTTTAATCACAGTAGATCCCGA
>VAPA010240475.1_pt1 | contig 10261 bp, 8 predicted proteins | sample 3395041 | NCBI WGS metagenome assembly VAPA01 (sample SAMN08290432, study PRJNA428436) | hydrothermal vent metagenome | isolation source: Deep-sea hydrothermal vent chimney | place: Indian Ocean: Southwest Indian Ridge | depth 1973 m m
CGATGGCGTCATGCCACTCGAGGTGGTGGTCGACAAAAAAGGTCGGGCTATCGCTATCAAAATGTGCCGCTGTACGATGGATGGCGAGCGTCCGATAGCGGTCGAAGGAACCGATTACATCATCGAATGTGACCTGATCGTCTCGGCAATCGGTCAGTCCGGCGATTTGGAAGGACTCGAAGAACTGGATAACGGTAAAGGCCTGATCGATGCAGATGCATATTTTCGTGTGCCAGCGCGAGAAGGTCATTTCGTCGCGGGTGATATCATTCGACCCCACCTGCTCACCACCGCAATCGGTCAGGCGTCGATTTGCGCCGAGTCGGTTGATGCCTATATGAACGGTCGGGATGTCGAAAAACGCCCGAAGGTCGACGTACATCACTTCAGGTTGCTTAACAAACTGCAGGAAGTTGAGCTGGCTCCAGAGGATTTTGAAACCTTCGGTGATAATCGAGGCACCGATAGTTCTAACTATGCGGTACATAACTTCGAAGACCGCTCCGACAAGGAAATTATATCTTCGGATAGATTATTTCTCAGCCATTTTGCTTTTACACCTCGAATAGAGCGTGAACAGAACGTGCCGACAGGAAACGCGGTTCTCGGTCACTTCCAGGACCGTATCGTACCACTCACAGAAGATCAGGCGGTTGCCGAAGCCGATCGTTGCATGAGTTGCGGTATGTGTTTCGAGTGCGACAACTGTGTCATTTACTGTCCCCAGGATGCGGTATTCAGGGTTAAAAAGGATAAGAAAACCATGGGGCGATACGTAGATACAGACTATTCACGTTGTATAGGTTGCCATATCTGCGCCGATGTTTGCCCGACAGGATACATCGATATGGCACTGGGCAACCTTTGACTTCTGGAACCTGACCCGTGTATCGAGTAGCAAAAGTACTATTGATTATATGGCTGGGATGGTCTTTTGGATTATCAGCCGATGACTATAAGAGCCCCGTCCGGGATGCAGAAGGTAATATCGTTCCTACCCCAAAGGGCGAGGCCTGCATCGCACCAGTCGAAGAAATGCGTAGAGACCATATGACGATGCTGCTCCACCAACGCGATAAAACCATGCGGAAGGGAATTCGCGATAAACAGGCTAGCCTGGTCGAGTGTATCAACTGTCATGTTACGCCCGACGCATCGGGTAAAGTCGCACGAAGCGACGATGAAGACTTCTTTTGCTCCGCCTGTCACGTGGCTGTAGGCATTAAGATCGACTGCTTCGAATGCCATGCCGATCGTCCAGTCGAAATGATCCCGCCCCCTGACTCGAAAAAACCTGCTCCTCCGATAGAGGACACCGGGTATTTGTCACCCAACACTTTGAAATTCAGACTCAGCTCTGCGACTAGTGCGGTTTTTCAATGAACGGAATCGACCGATATAAACGCAGATTTCTTGGTACTGCCAGCACCGCTTTAGCCGGTATCGCCATCGCACCGGGTATCCTGCTACAGGTCACCAATGGCGCTTCTATTAATCAGGGTGTAAGCGATGCTCAACGTTGGGGTTTACTAATCGATGCAAATCGATGTGAACCCGGTTGCGACGCCTGTGTGCGTGCCTGCAACCAGGAAAATGGCCTGCGTGGTTTCAATCGACCCAAAACCGATGCGCAATGGATACGCAAGGTCAGTTTGAAGAACAGAGAAAATGGCCATGTCCTGAATTTTCCGGTCATGTGTCAGCATTGTGCACAGGCACCCTGCATCAATGTATGCCCTACCGGCGCTTCGTTCAGACGCGCGGACGGTATAGTACTGGTCGACAAACATATCTGCATCGGTTGTCGCTACTGCATGATGGCCTGCCCTTACAAGGCACGAAGTTTTATTCATGAAAAATTAAGCGATCAGTTGCCACACGCGCCACGCGGCAAGGGTACCGTGGAGTCCTGTACGCTCTGCGTCCACAAGATCGACCGTGGAGACAATACCACCGCATGCACCGAAGCCTGTCCTAACCGCGCGATAACTTTTGGCGATTTAAACGATCCAGATAGCGAGATTTCGAAACAAATTAAAACCCTGGGAAGTCAGCAATTGCGTAAGAAGCTCGATTTGAATACAGGTGTTCAATACCAGGGGCTACCAGTCTGATGGCTGAGCCTGGATACCACATAGTCGATTACTCTGCGAACAGCTACCGCATAACCCTGCTGACGAGCCTGATTGTAATTCTTATCGCGCTTTTCGCGGTATACAACATGGAACACGAGGGGCACTATATCACCGGTATGAACAACCAGATCGTGTGGGGGCTGCCGCACGTTATTGCGATATTCTTGATAGTATCAGCCTCTGGTGCACTCAATATCGCTTCGATTGCATCGGTTTTTGGACGCGAATTTTATACGCCACTGTCCAGACTATCGACGGTTGTCGCTATCGCATTACTGATCGGTGGCTTAAGCGTAATCCTGCTAGATCTGGGTCGACCCGATCGATTGTTGATCGCAATGAGCTACTACAATTTCAGCTCAATATTTGCCTGGAATATAATCCTGTACACCGTTTTTATCGGCATGGCATTGATATATCTATGGACCATGCTAGATTGGCAGGTCGATAATTATCGCAAGCGAATCGGTATTGCCGCATTTTGCTGGCGCCTGATACTCACCGCGGGAACCGGCTCTATCTTCGGCGTGCTTGTGGGCCGCGAAGCATACGATATCCTGGTGATGGGGCCGATGTTTATCATACTTTCGCTCGGCTACGGCCTTGCCTGTTACCTGCTCGTATTGTGTCTCTTTCAATCCGAGAAAAATTGGCAAGCTTTTAAAGCTCGATTAAGTCGACTACTCGTACTATTCATTGTCTGTGGCCTGTTGATGAGCATGATTTACCATGCTGCGAATTTCTGGTGGTTCGGTGCACAGGCATTTGAAACTTTTCTACTTGCCGGGTCCGATATTTACCCCTGGCTGCTCTGGGTTGGATGGTTATTTTTTGGAAATATCCTGCCCCTCGCCCTACTCGGGTTCCGGTATAAACAGAATAACCAGGCTAGCACCATACTGGTCAGTAGCCTGGTAATCTTCGGGGGTTTAGCGCAATTTTATGCCCTGATAATCGGTGGCCAGGCCTATCCAATGCCATTGATCGAAGGCTACGACAGTACCTCTAGTTTTTTCGATGGTGTGATCGCAGACTACTCACCTTCGCACTGGGAAATTATGCTCGGATTCGGTGGGTTTGCCATTAGTTTGCTACTAGTTGGCCTCGCCTCACGGGTCTTTCGTTTGCTACCAGAATCAACATGACTGCCCTGTATATCTCAGCCGCGCATAAATCTTCCGGTAAAACAATACTGTCGACAGGTCTATGCGCTGCCTTGAAAAATAGAGGCTATAGTGTCCAGCCGTTTAAAAAGGGACCCGATTACATCGATCCGGTCTGGCTTGGGCTCGCTAGCGGCAAACCATGTCATAACCTCGACTTTTTTACTTCTTCTACCAGCCACATTCAGTCGCAGTTTTATCATTACGCAGCCCATAGTGATGTGACGCTGGTTGAAGGCAACAAGGGGTTGCACGATGGGCTGTCGCTTGATGGTTCGGACAGTAACGCTGCATTGGCCAGGTTGTTAAACCTGCCAGTAGTACTGGTGTTAGACAGCCTCGGTATCACCCGGGGCATTGCGCCATTACTCAAGGGCCTTCAATCGTTTGATTCAGGGATTCAAATCGCAGGGGTAATACTAAATAAAGTGGCAGGTAGTCGACATCGTGCGAAACTCGTCGGGGCTATAGAAACTTACACCGATATACCAATTTTTGGCGTAGTCGGACGCGATATGTCACTTAATCTGGTTGAAAGACACCTTGGCCTGATACCCGGAAACGAAATTGGGAAAGAGGCCGAGAGATTTATTCAAAAACTGCAGGTACGCGTAAGCGACGAAGTCGATCTGGAGAAAATCCTGGCTTGCGAAACGACTAAACCCCATAATTTTACGCTGGAATTTTATAAGAAACCGATAAAATGCGGTTTACGTGTCGCGATAGCGAGAGACCAAAATTTCGGATTTTATTATCCGGCTGACCTTGAACGCTTCGCGGAACTCGGGGTTTCCCTGGTCGAGTTTAATACTTCCACCGACTCCGCATTACCGGAAAATATCGATGGCCTGTTTATAGGCGGAGGATTTCCCGAAATCGGTCTTGAGAAAATTTCCAGAAATACTTCATTACTGATTGATATTAAAAGGATTATTAACAACGGATTGCCTGCTTATGCTGAATGTGGTGGTTTGATGTATTTATCCCGAAGTATTCAGTACAACGACTTAAAGTTACCGATGGCTGGTGTGATACCCGCCGATGTAATAATGCACGCTAAACCGCAAGGTCGCGGTTACGTGAAGCTCGAGCCAACCCGGACTCACCCGTGGTTTGGAAGTCGGGGGCTCGGGGTTTTAAACGCGCACGAATTTCACTATTCATCACTGGCCAATTTGGCACCCGATACGCAGTTTGCATACCGGGTTAATCGTGGTCACGGTATTGATGGGGTAAACGATGGTATAATGATCGGCAATTTGCTGGCGAGCTATTGCCATTTAAGGCAGACTGACACCTGCGATTGGGTCGACCGTTTCGTCAATTTTATCATTCATTGTAAAGATACCATCCATGATGATCACTATAGGGAAGAGAGCCGCCGGTCAATCTGATTATTCTGCGAGTAAAATAGAGACTAGCAATGCGATTACGCGAATCTCTATCAAGGTAATCGAACAATCGACGGGTAAGAATTAAGGCCCGATATGTCGATAAAAACTGAGGGCAAGCAAGTAAACCCGGCTATCCTGTGGGATAACATTTCTTTTGGTTTTCCACGCTGGCAAAGCGTACTGTCGTGCCTCAAAAAATGTCGAATTCTCGGGGCGGCATTCTTACTGATCGCGATTATTTTACTGTTAATCTATTCAGTAGTAGCCTACCCCCCTGGAGAGTCATACAGGAACCAGGGCTTTTTCATCGTTCTCGCTCTAGGCGTCCTGGCAGGACTCGGTTTAATGATGACCCTGTTGTGGAAGGACTATATAGGACCCTTGCTCGATACTGAAATCTGGATTCAAAAAATGCGTAGTGGCGAATTGACCAGTAAAATACCGGTACCACACCACGGGCAAATATCGGAACTTGCGGTAGATCTAAACGATTTCGGCACCATGATGTATCACCTGTCTCGAAATACCGAGCAACAGTTAGTCAAGTTTACCGAATATACCGAGCAGAAAACTCTATCGCTGACCATTCTCTACGATGTGGCATCGAGTATTAATTCATCAAAAAACCTGAGCGATCTGCTTGAGAAATTCCTTGAAACCTTGACAGGTATTATTCATGCCTCGGCCGGAGCGGTGCGATTGATTAATGCTGACGATCAGATGGAGCTTGTTTCCAGCATCGGTTTTAACGACCAACTGCTGTCTTATGAAAAAATAACTCCTTCCCATAATTGTATCTGTAATTTAAACATCAGTTACGATGGTTTTGTCTTCCAGGATAACTTACTACCCTGCCAGGAACATGTAGATCATCCATTTTTTCAGCAAAATCTTGGGCTGATCGTAGTACCACTACAGTACCAGGGACAAACTCTCGGGGTGTTCAACCTGTTTATTGAAAAGCAGTACTATCAGGATAATAGTGATTACAAGGAACTATTCACCAGTATTGGCAAGCATTTGGGTATGGCTATCGCCAAGTCCCGGCTAGATACCGAATCGAGCAAACTGTCTATCATCCAGGAAAGAAATCGTCTTTCGTACGAATTGCACGATTCCCTCGCCCAAACCCTGACAAGCATCAGATTCCAGTTACGAATCCTGGACGAAGTATTGCACCAGGACGATGAAGTCGAAAGGCGGAAACAACTGGAACGGATCGAAAATACCGTCGAAGAAGCGAATACAGAGTTACGTAGCCTGATAGCACATTTTCAGGCTCCCATCAGCAGCCTGGCACTGATCGACGCCCTGACCGATATGGTAAAGCGTTTTCGATACGAATCAGAAATTCCAGTTTTCTTCCAAAATAGAGCAAACGACTCCTTGCAACTCACCGACAGGGTCCATCTAGAGGTAATGCGCATTGCGCAAGAAGCACTGAATAATATCCGAAAACACAGCAAAGCTACGGCGGCGCGCGTGATGGTGCGGATACTGGAAAATAATCGAATTCAGATATTAATTGAAGACGATGGAGTCGGAATCCAGATATCTTCGAAAGACGCTCTGCCCGGTGAACAAATTGGTTTGAAAAGTATGCGCGAGCGCGCTGCTCGAATAAAGGCAGGATTCACCCTGGAGAGCGAACCGGGAGAAGGCGTTCGTCTTATTCTCGAAATCGATCAGGAAAATAAAAAACCGGAAGACGTGGTTACTATAGATTCCAACACACAACACTAGCTGAAATATAATGAACTTGAGAGTCCTTGTTATAGATGATCACACCCTGTTTCGCGAGGGTCTCGAAGGCCTGTTGGTCAGACGGGAAATCGATGTTATAGCGTCGGTTGGGGATGGAAATGAGGGTATTCGATTAATCGATAAATTACAGCCTGACATTGTGTTACTGGATATGCGAATGCCGGAAATTAACGGCCTGGGAGTACTCGCCGCACTACAGGAAAAAGGGGTGTCGATGCCAATCGCTGTGCTGACGACCAGTGCCGATGAAAAGGATTTAATCGAATCGCTACGCTCGGGTGCTCGGGGCTATTTACTGAAAGACATGGAACCCGACTCCCTGGTAATCGCGTTGCGCGATATCGTTGATGGCAAAACCATCGTTGCCCCCTCCCTAACACCAATTTTGGCCAAGGTAGTCCAGGGGGATTTTACCGATCTGGATGAATCAAATTCTCTGTTCGATGACCTAACACCGCGCGAAACCGAAATACTGGGCCTGTTGGCCGAAGGCCAAAGTAACAAGGTGATCGCGAGAAACCTGGGAATATCGGATGGTACGGTCAAATTGCACGTAAAAGCCATTTTACGCAAACTGAACATTCACTCGAGAGTAGAAGCCGCGGTGCTTGCGGTCGAACATGGTATGAAAGATTCACAGAAAAACGGCTCCGTTAGTTAACGTCGAAAAAGAAGACTCCCCTGGTAACGAATTACATTTTTACTGATCGTTCGACAAGTCAGAATTTTGACCCATCAATTGCAGCTTCTCGGCTTTTTTCTGCTGAATTGTCCACAAATCAGCGTCGATTCCACCCTTCGAGATCACTTCATGGTGGTCACCCTTCTCCTTACCCCGACCCTCGTCCATTACTACGATTGTATCCGCATCAATGATTGTCGACAGACGGTGAGCTATTACCAGGGTAGTTTTGTTACGTGATATTTTTTCTAGTGCCGAAAGAATAAGCTTTTCAGAGTGGCTATCGAGACTCGAAGTCGCTTCATCGAATACCAGAATAGGAGGATCTTTGAGCAATACGCGCGCTATAGCAACCCTTTGTTTTTCACCCCCAGATAATTTTAATCCTCGTTCACCCACGATAGTAGAATAGCCCTGTGGCAACCCTTCAATAAATTCATGAATATTTGCTAGCCTGGCCGCGTGAAATACTTCCTGTTCGGACGCATCGGGTTTTGCATACCTGATATTGTACAAAATACTGTCATTAAACAGCACCGTGTCCTGGGGCACGATTCCTATCGCACGCCTGAGACTTTCCTGTGTGATCTTGCCTATATTTTGCCCACTAACCAGAATTTCACCCTGATTGATATCGTAAAAGCGAAATAGTAGCCTCGCGATAGTCGATTTACCTGCCCCCGATGGACCCACTATCGCCAGTTTTTTCCCATCCGCCACTCTAAAGCTGATTCCATTCAAGATTTGTCGATCTTCATTATAATAAAAACCGACATTTTTAAATTCGACGGTGGCGTTATCCAGCACCAGATCGCTGGCCCCTGGGGTATCTTTTATCTCTATCGGTTTACGAAGGAGATTGATTACCATGTCCATATCAACGAGCGCATACTTGAGAGACCGATAAATAATGCCGAGGAAACTTAGCGGTAAGAAAAGTTGCAACATCATAGTATTGATCAATACCAGGTCGCCGAGGCTCAGCTCTTGCCGAGCTACGCCATCGGCAGCCAGAAACATAATGCCGGTAACGCCAATGGCAATGATCGCTCCCTGCCCAAAATTGAGTAACGACATCGTGTTTTGACTCTTAACTGCGACATCTTCCCACTGTTCCATCGTTTGCCGGTAACGATTGATTTCGAGCGTATCATTGTTGAAATATTTAACCGTTTCATAATTCATCAGGCTATCCATCGCACGGCCATTTGCGCTCGAATCCAGGGCATTCATTTCGTGGCGAAAATGCATCCGCCACTCGGTTACGGCCAGAGTGAAGCCGATATAAAGTATAACTGTGAGGAAAATGATAGTGCCGAATTGACCGTCGTATTGACTGAACAAAATTGCAGCGACTAGCAGAAATTCCGCGCAGGTTGGGAAAATACTAAATACCAGGTAATTGAGAATCGAACTGATACTTTGCGCACCCCGTTCCATGTCTCGCGAGATCGCGCCGGTATTGCGCTCAAGGTGGAACCTCAGGGATAAGTTATGTAAGTGGTCTAGCGTAGTTACCGACAGGCTATTCATCGCGTGATAACGCACCCGGGCAAATAACGCATCGCGTAATTCGTTAAACCCCGAATTGATAAAACGCAGACCTCCGTAAGCCAGCAGGAAAACGACGGGTAATGCCGCAATTTGCCCACCATCCGTATCCAGTGCATCGACAATAAATTTCAACACTACCGGAATTCCGACCATCGCTAGCTTGGAAACAACCAGGCACCCAAGCGCTAGCAACACCCTGCCCTTGTACGCCCAGACAAAAGGCATCATTTCCCGGATATTTTTCCAGTCTTCACGGTTACCGTGCGCTGTACTAGTGCGGCCTCTCAAGGCTGGGTTCAATTGCCTTAACATTCGGCTAAAAATAGTTTAGCGATGGGTTGATACGCGCGCTCGGTATTGATTAGAAAAGTCCTATGTGGAATCGCGGAATTGTAACAAAATTTACCTACGATTAACGAAGAAAAATCGCAGGGTCGAATTTCGACCGGTTTGTTTATTCGACCGGTTTGATAATAATCGGCCGAATGAATTCGGCCCTACAAATACAGTCTCGATTTAGGAGGGAAGCAAAATATTTACCGATAATTACGCATCTGTCCGACCAGAACGCCGTGAATATTGACCCTTTCGGCGGCGTAAATCATGGTTTCCATATCGGCGTTTTCTGGAATCAGGGCGACCTCTGTGAGGCTTTTTCGTTTAAACCGTTTTAACGTGGCCTCGACCCGGTCGATCATCGCAACCACAATATCTCCATCTTTTGCGACTGGCTGTTTTTTGATAATGACGTAATCGTTATCCAGAATCCCTGCATCCATCATCGAATCCCCCGTTACCCTTAATGCGAATAATTCCGGACCCATAAACATTTCAGCCAGATTGAGTTCCTGCTGGTCTTCAACTGCCTCGATAGGCAGTCCAGCGGCGATTCGTCCTGCCAACGGGATAACCGGTGGACTGACCAGCGGTAACTCCACCAGGCTCATGCCGCGCGCGTTCCCTTTAGCGCGCTCTATATAGCCCTTGTTTTCCAGTGACTGTACGTACCTGTGAACCGTACCCTGCGAAGTGACTCCAATTGCCAGCCCTATTTCCTTAAATTTTGGTGCGTAACCATACTGCGCCAGGTACTGGCGAATAAATTTTAATGCATTATTTTCCTGTGACGTAAGCATACCCAGCCCTGCTTCTCATTTTCTTCTCACACATTGTAGAGAAAATTATGAGAACTTGCAATGTGTAATACGCTAAAATCGTCACCGCTGGACCAGCTTTACCAGTCCAGCCCTGGAATTTTACTGGCGACTACCGATTCAGCCGATATTCGATCAAATTTTCTACTACCGATGGGTCGGCCAGGGTAGAAATGTCTCCGAGGTTATCTATTTCGTTGGCTGCGACTTTACGCAGAATACGACGCATAATTTTACCCGAACGGGTCTTGGGTAATCCGGGAGCCCACTGGATGATATTGACCCTCGCGAATGGACCAATTTCCTTACGTACCAGGTTGACTAGCTCGGTTTGTAATTCGTCGCTACCCTGTTCACCGATCATCAAGGTGACATAGGCATAAATGCCCTGTCCGGTAATTTCATGCGGATAACC
>VAPA010421706.1_pt1 | contig 10251 bp, 8 predicted proteins | sample 3395041 | NCBI WGS metagenome assembly VAPA01 (sample SAMN08290432, study PRJNA428436) | hydrothermal vent metagenome | isolation source: Deep-sea hydrothermal vent chimney | place: Indian Ocean: Southwest Indian Ridge | depth 1973 m m
AGCACATCTTCCCGCATGATGGTCGGTGGGATCGTCCAGCTTGGGTTGACGGTCAAGTGGCTGATCGAGGAGTGGATGATCGGCGTTTCACGACTGGGCGAGCCCACCACCACTCGGGTATCCCAATGCTGGCCATTGGGGCGCGTATAATGCAAGCGATAGCCTGCAATATCGACCCACACGTTGGGCGCCCGCTCCAGCGAAGGGCGAATCCAGCGGGCGCGCTCCAGGTTGATGCGCAATTGGTTCACTCGTGCGGAGACGGGCATGTTCAGTGCCAGTCGTGTGCGCTCTCCCACTACGCCATCTTCTTGCAACTGGTGGCGTCGCTGAAAACGCATGACCGCTTGCGCTAACTCTCGGTCGAAGCTGCGAGGGTCAGCTCCTGACGCCTGCACGTCGACCATGGGGTAAGCGCTACCATCTGCTGCCAGCAGGTGGGGCTCGCCCCATAGCGTCAGGCGCTGGCGTAGCGTTTGAACGTCGTCATCAATATCGCCGGGACGCAGCGACTCCTCACGCCCCGGCAAGTAAGGCACGCTGCCCTGCTCTGCCAAACGGCGGTAATGCGTCAACGCTTCGCGCAGCTGAGCATACTCAGTAGATGCGGGGCGAGCGAAAGCCAGCGCCTGATGCACATCACCCTCTTCAACCGCCTGCACTACCCGAGGAAGTGCATAACTCCGCTCAGGGCGTGGTAAGTCCCAGTTGGGCTCGACGTCTTTAGGGTTCACTTTACCTAGCGATAAATGATCCAGTGCTAACAGCAGCGAACGGGTAGCGCGCACATCGAAGCTTGCTTTCGCTTGGGCGTCTAACTGCTGGCTAAGCTGAAAATCATCCAACAGCGAAGCGGCTTGATAATCACTCGGCGTTAAACCGTCATCCACGAGGCTATTCAATGCGCTGACCAGCGCTTCAACACGGTTGATAGCCTGCCAAGCAGGCTGCCCATCCCTCAGTTGGTAAAACGACTCTACCGGCAGCGTTTCTCCGCTTTGCTGAATGCGTTGTGTCAGCGCTTGCTGTAACGCTTCGCTAGCGGGTTCGCTTGCGGTGGCCATCAGTGGGTAGGTTAGCGTCAGACAGAGCGCGGCCCCTATCGCCCATCGTCTTAGTGGCTGATTGTCGTTCATCGCCCCTCCTTGCGTTACTATGCAGCGTTGTGGTGTGGCTTCACTCTTTTTGCTTAACGTCATATCAGCTGTTCCCGTACCGATACGCGTTTTTTATCATAGCCGTTTACGTTTACTCGTTATGACTCTACGTGTGTACCCTTTTTTCGCCACTTTAGTCAGGATTGCACCCATGCTTTTTCGCTCACGCATAACCACTGTACTGTTTTCTTTACCTATCGTGTTACTTTCTTACCCGCTTCAAGCGGCGAGTTTTTTCTCCCAGGTGGCAACAGCACCGCCCGCAGGTGTTTCTCCTCTTCACCACCAGTTACTCCAGTTAGCACCAGGGGCCACGCCCGAGGCACTGCGCCTTGCTGCCCAGGCACTAAGCTGTGCAGACCCATCAGCAGAGCGCCTAGCCGTAATTGATTACTCGCTCCCCTCTTCAGAGCCACGCATGTGGGTATTTGACCTTCACCAGCATACCCTGTTGTTTGAAGAGCTGGTGTCACATGGCCAGGGCTCTGGCGATGCGGTGGCTAGTGCTTTCTCGAACACACCTGACAGCCATCAGTCCAGCATTGGCCTGTTCCGCACTATGAATAGCTACTACGGCCGTAATGGCTATTCGCTGCGCCTGGACGGCCTGGAGCCAGAAGTGAACGATCTAGCTTTTGAGCGAGCAATTGTTATTCACGGCGCCGACTATGTTAGCGATGACTTTATTGCGCAAACCGGCCGCCTTGGCCGTAGCCACGGCTGCCCCGCCGTGCGTGAAGACATCACATATCCGCTGATTGATAGTTTGAAAGAGAACCAGTATGTCTTTGCTTACTACCCTGATGAGGAGTGGTTAGCTACTTCTCAGGTGATTAACTGCCCTACCGCACTGTCGTTAGCTCGCCGCTAAAGGGTAGGTAACAATTAAGAAAAGCAGTCGTGAAGCATGAAAATACTCCCTCTTTTTATATGCAAGAGGTTGATTTTGATCGTGAATCGATACTCTTTCCAGGCAGACATGGAAACCCTCTGCAATACTCTGTGACAAAAGATCACACAACGCTCCGCTACTGCAGGTATTGGTCATGTTTGCCTTTATGCACCCCTTTCAAACGATCCGCCGTTTAGAGCATGAAGTTACCGAGCTGCGTACTCAGCTTGCGACTGAAAAAAGCGTTCATGGTTGCCGTGCTATCAGCCTGATGACACCAGTTGAATCGATCAGCATGCTCCAGTCCAAAGGAGCAGATATGCTGGCTTCATTAAGCACGGGGGCCGAACACCATGCCGAGCAGTTAGCGAGTGAACGGGCCACTTTGTCAGACTTATTTGCGCGGCTTCATCATGCTGAACAAACGGCTCAGACGATCAAACACCAGTGTCAACGCTTCCAACAGGCAGATGTTCACTATGCAGCCCCGCTCGCTAGCGAACAGGCGCTGCACGAGCTACGCAAAATCGGTGTAGAGCTATCCCGTAACGCCGGGCATACCCGTGCACTTGCCATGACCACGGCGCTAGAGGAGGCTCATATACACCAGGAGCCCTCTGGCTTACCTGCTATCGTCAGCGATATCCAGCACCTTGCCGACCATACGCAGCATCTAGGCCACCAATTGGATCACTGGATTGAGCAGGTTGCCATATTGCTAAAAGAAGATGCTCGCGTGCAGGCCCATCAGCGGGAAACATCTACGGCGCTGGCCAATGCAGCCCAAGCGGCAGAGCAGGTGATAGAGCAACTCATGGATCAAGCACGTCATATGTATAAAGTGATTCACCACAGCACCACGACGGCCTGTTTGCACGCTGCCAAGCTAGAGCACGCCGTTTGGAAAAGTCGGATCTACCACCAGCTACTTTCCGCCTATTTCGAGGACCACATGGTGGATCATCAGCACTGTACGCTAGGCCGCTGGTACTTTACGGGCGAGGGGCGGCGCTATAAACATACCGAGGCGTATCGCTCGCTGGCGGCTCCTCACCGCCGCTTCCATGAAAGCGGCTTGGACGCTTTGCGCTATGCAAGACAAGGGGATCATACGGGTCAACTGGCCTCCCTAGCACTAATGGAGGAAGCAAGCGTAGCACTTGCTAAGCAACTTGATCAGCTTATGGAGCAGGCTGTTTATGAGATACCGATGTCAGCAAGTCATCCTTCACCGCTTGCTGATGCGCCTTAAATTGCTCCCCATATAACACTCCTCCCGTAATGCGTTATTTATGCCATGCTGAGCATGGAACTCATAACGCAGACGGTGAGGATGACGATGGCAGCTGCAAAGAAGCTAGATCTCGCGCTACAAGGCGGTGGAGCCCATGGTGCTTATACCTGGGGAGTTATTGATCGACTTCTGGAAGATGACCGTATTGAGATTGAGGGCATTAGTGGCACCAGCGCAGGCGCTATGAATGGCGTAGTCATGGCAGATGCCCTTACCCGTGGTGGTAAACAGGCCGCCCGGCAATCTCTCAGGAATTTTTGGAAGGCGGTAAGCCGCGCGGGCATGGCAAGTCCTATCCGCCGCTCGCCGATGGATGTACTAACCGGCAATTGGAGTTTGGAGCACTCCCCCGGCTATATCGCCATGGACTTGATGACTCGCCTGGTGTCGCCCTACCAACTCAACCCACTCAATTTGAATCCATTGCGCGATATTGTGGCGGCCCACATCGACTTTGAGCGGGTACGCCAGTGCGACCAGCTAAAGCTCTTTGTGGCAGCTACTAACGTGCGCACCGGCAAACAGCGTGTGTTTCGTCGAGAAGAGATGAGCGTCGATGCGGTCATGGCATCGGCTTGTCTGCCCTTTATGTTCCAGGCTGTGGAAATCGACGGCGAAGCATATTGGGACGGCGGCTACATGGGCAACCCAGCCCTCTTCCCCTTAATGGAAGAGTGCAGCGCAAGGGATATTCTGTTGGTACAGATCAACCCGATTCGCCGTGATGAACTACCCACCTCCGCTTCGGCCATTATGAACCGCCTTAACGAAATCACCTTTAATGCCGCGCTGATTAAAGAAGTGCGCATGATCGCGCTGTTGAAACGTACCCTTGAAGAGCAGGGTATTGAAAACTGCTACCAGCAGTCGCTTTTTCACCGCATTAGTGGCGATCAGGCACTCGATAGCTTATCGGTTTCAAGCAAACTCAACTCTGAATGGCCATTTTTATGCCACCTGTTTGACCAAGGGAGAGAAGCCGCCGACAACTGGATCACGGCTAACTTTGATGCCATCGGCCAACGCTCAACCCTGGATATTGATGCAGTATATCTGCACGAATAACTCCCTTCAGCCATCCAGCACTGCCCCAACTTGGCGCACTCTGCTCATGAGGAGTGCGCTCACTTGATTAATCTAGTGATTTTATTTCCCTTAGCACTGCTTTGAAAAAACAGTAAGCAACTGATTTAAATATTTAAAAAGACAGATGGCGGAGTATTTGCTTATTGCTATGCAGTAGTAGTAGGCGTGGACCAGGCCCGCAAGGGTACGAGTGCGTCGAACCTGACCTTCAATGGCGAAGGCATGTTCTCGTAACCACGCAACGCCTGATGCGTTGTGTCTCGGCAAACTCGTTCTATGCTCTGTGAGGCCATCCATGGACATTCGCAATAAAGCCAACCGCATTCGACTGTTGAACTTCTCAACACCGCAAATGCGCGCGTTTCACCTCTCCTGGTTCGCATTTCATATCTGCTTTTTCGGCTGGTTCGGCATTGCGCCGCTGATGGCGGTGGTTCGCGAGGATCTATCGCTCACCCAAACCCAAATCGGCAATACCATTATTGCCTCGGTGGCGATCACCGTGGTGGTGCGCCTGTTGATTGGCGTGCTGTGTGATCGTATTGGGCCACGTAAAACCTACACAGGCCTACTGATGCTCGGGTCCATTCCGGTTATGGGCATTGGTCTGGCTAACAGTTTTGAAACGTTTTTGCTGGCCCGCCTAGCGATTGGCGCTATCGGCGCTTCGTTTGTGATTACCCAGTACCACACCACCATGATGTTTGCGCCCAATGTGGTTGGCACAGCTAATGCCACGAGCGCAGGTTGGGGCAACCTAGGCGGCGGCACCACACAAATTGTTATGCCGTTGATTTTTGCGGGCATGCTGATGCTAGGCGTTAATGAGGCGCTCGGCTGGCGTCTGGCCATGGTCGTGCCTGGCGTAGTGCTATTTTTTACCGGTATCGCTTACTGGCTGTTCACTCAAGATGCCCCAGACGGCAACTTCAGCGAGCTGCGCGCCCGCGGTGAACTACCGCCAGCCACCGGAGAGCATGGCGCAGCCCAGAGCTTTTTAGCGGCGGCAAAGGATATCCGCGTTTGGGCGCTGTTTGTGGTGTACGGACTCTGTTTTGGGGTCGAGCTGACCATCAACAATATCGCGGCAATCTACTTCTTCGATAAATTCGATCTTACCCTGGCAACCGCCGGCTTAATCGCAGGCCTGTTCGGCTTAATGAACATTTTTGCTCGTACCCTTGGCGGCGTTTTTTCCGACCTATTCGCTAAACAGGGTGGGCTAAAAGGACGCGTCCGCTGGCTCTTTATCGCCCTACTATGCGAAGGCATCGCTCTCGTCACCTTCTCGCAAATGCATGTACTCAGCTTGGCGATTGGCATCATGCTGGTATTTAGCCTGTTCGTGCAGATGGCGGAAGGCGCCACCTTTGGTGTGGTGCCCTTTATCAATAAAAAAGCCTTGGGCGCAGTGGCCGGTATCGTCGGTGCAGGCGGTAACGTGGGCGCTGTATCGGCAGCGTTTCTATTCCGTAGCGAAAGCCTCAGCTACCAGCAAGGCCTCTTTTACCTCGGCTTAACCGTATTGGTACTTGCCTCCTGCGTACTGGTCGTTCGCTTTAGTGATGCCACCGAAGCAGAAGAAGCCAGCGCCTATCGTGATGCGGTAGGCAAAGACACAGGAGCAGGCGCACTGTCATTGCGTTAATATTAATTAACACCGCCCCTGCATGCGCATCGCTGTGGGGGCTTTTTACCTTTAGGCGGCGAGTAATAAGGAAATCAACATGTCTTCTGCCCAACAGCTACTCTTAACCGCCCTGCGCTGCGACATTGATAACCTTAACCACCTAGCAACCACAGCAGATATCGTCAGCGATGTCAGCCAGTTTATTCATGTGCTTCAACGCGAGCGAGGAGCCTCGACGATTTACTTAGCCTCAAAAGGCAAGCGTTTTAAAACTCGACGAGCCACTTACCTGCAGCATAGTCAAGCGGCGGAAGCCTCGATGCGTCAGCGTCTCGAAGCGCTTAGCCAGGAGTCACGGCCACAGGCGACAGCGCGCTTATTACGCCGCATTGCTGCCGTCTGGCTGTCACTGGATGAACTAGATGTATTACGGCATGCAATTGAGACCTTCAACATATCGCCAGATGCAGCAACTCAAGCGTTTAACCATCTCATTAGCAATCTCTTAGCGATTGTTTTTGAAGCGGCCGACACAGCGGTCGACCCAGACATTACCCGTGCCCTGGTCGCTATTTTTCATCTTATGCAGGGTAAAGAGCTGGCGGGGCAAGAGCGCGCCTGCGGCGCCTTTGGTTTTACTCTCGGTCATTTCGACAATGCCCACCGTACGCTGCTGAACCAGTTGGTTGACGCCCAACAGCGCTGCTTTGACACCTTTGTAGAATTTGCCACCCCAGAGGCTCTGGGGACTTGGCAACAATCCCTCTCTCCTAGAACACTGGCGGACATTTGTCAGTTGCGAGATATTGCTTGCCAGCGCTCTCACCACCAAACGGCATCAGGCAATACGTTAGGTGAAACCTGGTACGAGCTCACCACCCTGCGTATTGATACGATTAAAACGGTTGAAGACACCCTGAATACCCAATTAACGGCCCTTTGCCATCATAAAATTGTCCAGGCCCAAGCAGAGCTAGAACAGACGAAGGCGAAGCCTGACAGACCGCTGCCTGCGCCCTGTGAACAGTTACTAGCCCTTCACTCTACTCAGCCGCTTGGAGACCTAACCGCCAACGCCCTCAACTCTCCGCTTAGCCGCTCACTACTGGAGCTCACTCATGCTCAATCCAGCCGCTTACAGGGGCTAAGCGACGAGCTGGAGAATACCCGCAAGGCTCTCCGTGAACGCAAGCTAATCGAGCGGGCAAAAGGATTAATCATGGCGCACCAGTCCATGAGTGAAGAGGAGGCCTACCGCTTTCTGCGAAAAACCTCAATGGACCAAAGCAAAAGTATGGCGGATATGGCACAGTCGATTCTTGACCTCTCTGCCATGCTGCAACGTAAAGAGTAAAAACAGCAGCGCTGAGCCCGATTTGCAACCTGATTAGGTTTTAGCCATGCTGAAAGCTCACCCAGTTTAATGAGCAAGGAGAGTAAGCGATGCATGACCGCGTACTGTTAATTACCGGCGCTTCCAGCGGCATTGGTGCGGCCACCGCTCGTGCAGCGGCTCGTGAAGGCTACCAGTTGGTACTTGCCGCTCGTTCAGCCGATAAGCTGACATCGCTTGCTCAAGAGCTTGGTCCAGAGAACGTACTCACCTGCGAAGTTGATGTCACCGACTTAAGCCAGCAGCAAGCTATGGTTGAACAGGCGATTGAAACCTTCGGCCACATTGATGCAGTATTCGCCAATGCAGGTCGCGGTGGCTCACCGGGTGGGTTTAGCAGCGCCGATCATGTTGCTTGGCGGGAGATGATTCTCACCAATATCTACGGCGTTGGCCTTACGCTGCAAGCCTGCTTGCCAGAGCTAAAACGCCGCCAGGGTCATATTCTTTTAACCGGCTCTGCCGCAGGCCGCACCACCATCCCAGGCTCCATGTATAGCGCCACTAAGTGGGCAGTAACGGGTATTGGTTATAATCTGCGCGAGGAGTTACGCGGCACCGGCATGCGGGTGACGCTGATTGAGCCTGGCATGGTCGATACTCCCTTCTTTGATGAACCACCCGAGTACGCGCTAGCAGACCGCGATATCGCCAATGCGGTGATCTATGCTCTGTCGCAACCACCCCATGTTGACGTTAATGAAATCCTAGTGCGACCCACACCGCCCCGAGAGTAACTCTGCTCGCTTGACACCTTGTTTTTGCTCGTTGCTGCCCGCATACACATAGTATTATGAAGCGTGCTAACAACTTGGCCCGCCGACCATGCATGTTTATCAGGTGACTTATGAGCCAACTTGCCTCAACCGCACTCTCTGTTCTTGACCTAGCGCCCATCCGCCAAGGCGGCAACGCTGCTGAAACGTTTCGTGATAGCGTCTCTTTAGCCCAGCATACGGAGTCTTTGGGCTATCAGCGCTACTGGTTAGCCGAACACCACAACATTGCAGGGATTGCCAGTGCGGCCACCGCCGTACTGATTGGCCATGTGGCGGGGCAAACATCTACCATTCGCGTGGGTAGCGGGGGTATTATGCTGCCTAACCACCCACCGTTAGTGATTGCCGAGCAGTTTGGCACTCTGGAAACCCTCTACCCAGGGCGAATTGACCTTGGCCTGGGCCGCGCGCCTGGCTCAGATGGTGCCACCATGCGGGCTATGCGCCGCCACGCCCATGCAGGAGTTGATGATTTTCCAGAGCGACTTGAAGAGCTGCGCCGTTATTTAGACGATGCGGACCCTCGCCAAACCGTTAAAGCCGTTCCAGGCCAAGGCACCCATGTCCCCATCTGGCTACTGGGCTCCAGCGGTTACAGCGCACAGCTCGCGGCAAAGCTCGGCCTACCCTTCGCCTTTGCTGCGCAGTTTGCGCCGGGCTATCTCTTTGAAGCATTGCGCCTATACCGGGATAATTTCCGGCCATCTAAGCATTTAGAGGCACCTTATGCGATGGTGGGCCTGCCTGTCATGGCGGCGGAAAGTGACGAGATGGCGCACTACTTGGCCACCACTGCTCAGCAAAAATTCTTAAACTTGATTCGTGGTAAACCGACCCAGTCACTGCCCCCCGTCGACACGTTAGACTGGTCCCCCATGGAGCGCGCTCAAGTAGAGCAGTTTTTGGGGGCGGCTATTATTGGCGGCCCGGAAACAGTAAAAGCGCAATTAGAAGAGTTTCAAGCACGTACCGGCGCTAACGAACTTATGATTAATAGCGACTTTTATAGCCACGCTGATCGGCTGCGCAGCTATGAGATTGTTGCCCAAGCCGCACGTTAAGCCGCTCTACTCACCCTTTCGCAACGAGAAAAGCACCTGCCGCTACCATCAGCGAGCCTGCGGTACGGTTGGTGCCTTTCTGAGCGCGCGCCGATTGAAAAAAGCGCCGCGCAGAGGAAGCAAACGATGCTACCAGCATTAAGCCCATCATCAACCCAACCAGCGTTAAGCCCACCACCAGAAACATATCGCTCCGGTTTAGCACGGTGAGATCGATAAAGGTGGGTAAAAACGCAATATAGAACAGAATGACCTTCGGATTAGAGGCCGAAATCAGAAAGCCTTGTAGAAAGCTCTTAAAGATATCCCGCCGCCAAGCGCCGCTACTAAGCGGAATAGTGTCTAGTGCGTGAGGCGTCACGTCCGCGGTCCACATCTTCCAGCCCAGGTAAAAAAGGTATGCGGCCCCCGCATAGCGAAGCAGCGTAAAAGCTTCTCCCCAGTTTTCGGCCAGCGCTGCTAGGCCATAGAACGCCAGCAATAAATAGATCACATCGCTCACCGCCATACCCAGCGCCAGCGGGATACACGGACGCGTACCCGCCGACATCCCCTTGGCTAGTAACGCAAAAATTCCTGGGCCAGGCGTCACGGCAAACACAAAGATAGCTAAAAAGTAGGTCAGTGCGCTCTCTATGGTCATTGCCAAGCCCTCTCGTTGTAATTTATGGCCCACTCGGTGGGGAACGATGCAACTGTGCTGAGCCGCATCAGAATATGCTAACGTAGCTTATGCCTTAATGAACGAGAAAAGACCCATGCAAACCCTTCAATTTTCACCAATGAGTGCGGATGAGTTCGCCCTATTTTGGCCCACGTTCCAGGCCATTGTAGCTGCCGAAGAAACCTACGCGATAAATCCTAACATCACTTATGACGACGCTTTTTCACTGTGGTGCAAAACACCACTGCTCAGTATTGCAGTGAAAGACGAACAGGGGCAGTTGCTAGGTAGTTAC
>VAPA010313590.1_pt1 | contig 10241 bp, 15 predicted proteins | sample 3395041 | NCBI WGS metagenome assembly VAPA01 (sample SAMN08290432, study PRJNA428436) | hydrothermal vent metagenome | isolation source: Deep-sea hydrothermal vent chimney | place: Indian Ocean: Southwest Indian Ridge | depth 1973 m m
ACCGACCACAGGATTACATTTTCAGGACATTCAGCACCTGCTCGATGTACTTAGTAAGCTGGTTGATAAAGGAAATACCGTACTTATAATTGAGCACAATATGGATGTAATTAAAGTAGCGGATTATATCATCGACCTGGGTCCCGAAGGAGGCCGTAAAGGAGGCCGTGTAGTGGCAGAAGGTACGCCTGAAAAAATTGTGGATAGCGGGAGTTATACCGGTACGTATTTAAAACAGGAACTACTAAAATGATGAAAAATTCATGGATAGGCCTTGCCATCATTTTTTTCGGTGGCTATACACTTTATAAGGAAGATGTGCTCGAGGCAATCCTTTACTTTTCGGTCGGACTCGGCTTTGCCTTGATGGGAATAGTAAAAGATCCCAGGTTTGAGGCGTATAAAAAAATTCTCAATATTGTATCGTGGATATTCGTTCTTGCGGGTGTGCTGCTGTTCATTGCTGTATTAAGAAGGGATGCGTACGGATGGTAAAACAGCCATTGAATTTATTTCGAGTCTGTTCATAAAATTTTAAAAAAAATCAATGCTTTACAGAATTTGATCATTAGTTGGAGAGGATTAATTGAATTCAATTTCTCTATAAGATAAGTTTATTGACAAACTCTAATTCGTAAAATATAGCGTACTTTTGAGTAATAACCGGTTTCCGCTGTTGGTGTTTGAATGAATAAGTATAAACTATACTGGGTATTTCAGATTACAGGCTGGTCCACGTATGCATTGATGCAAATTATTGTCTGGGTGCTGGTCAATCCTGACACCAGTACCTCCAACCTGATATCGATCAGTGTATTCGAGGCTTTAACATTTCTGAGCTTCACACATTTTTACCGGTACATCATTATTAAAGAAGGCTGGCTGCAGATGCCTTTCTCCAAAACGATACCAAGGATATTATTTACACTGGTCCTTCTTGCCATACCCCTGTACCCCCTTAAAATAGGTTACAGCTTCATGGTAGGTATGTACACACCGAATTTATGGAATTCGATGCCAGGCGCCACCGCCATCAATGTTTTCTTTCTTTTTTTATGGACGCTGTTTTATTTCCTTTACCACTATTTCGAACAATATAACCGGTCGCTCAAGTATGAGGCAGCAATGAAAGAAACAGAGCTGGCGCACCTGAAATCACAACTGAATCCACATTTTATATTTAATGCCCTCAACAGCATCAGGGCGCTGGTGGACGAAGAACCTGCAAAATCAAAAAAAGCAATTACGCAACTTTCAAATATACTTCGAAGCTCACTGATAGGTGAAAGAAAGAAACTCACAAAGTTTGAAGACGAATACAATACCGTGCGGGATTACCTCGAACTGGAATCGACGCGCTATGAAGAAAGGCTGAAAACCGTATTTGACATTCACCCGGATTCTTATGACTATCTGGTGCCCCCGCTTATGCTTCAGACGTTGATAGAGAATGGAATAAAACACGGTATTTCCAATTTAAAAGAAGGAGGTACCATAAAATTAAAAACCTTTGTTGAGGACGACATCATGCATATTCAGATTCGTAATTCCGGGCAGTTTATCAATGGTGCACCCTCAAATAAAAGTGGAGGCTTTGGGCTCAAAAACACCCGGCAAAGGTTAAAATTGATTTATGGTGACAAGGCCCATATTAAGATTTTTAACGAAAATGATCATACTGTACTAACTATTGTAAAAATACCGCAAATCGAACGTTATGAGAGCATTAATAATTGATGACGAAAGGCTGGCAAGAAAAGAACTTACCTCTTTGCTTCAGGATTATCCTGAAATTGAAATCATAGGCGAAGCGGCGAATGCCGATGAGGCGCTGGAGCAAATCAATGAACATAAACCGGATCTTCTTTTTCTCGATATTCAGATGCCCGGTAAAACCGGTTTTGAATTACTTGAAATGCTTGATTCCGTTCCGTTAGTAATTTTTATAACTGCCTATGACGAATATGCATTGAAAGCCTTCGAAGTGAATGCGCTCGACTACCTTATGAAGCCTATTCAGTATGAGAGGCTGAAAGAAGCGCTTTCCAAAGTGCTCACCTTTTCAAAAAATAATCAGGAAGATACGGATACTACCGGCCAGCCAAAACTTGGTCTCAGTGACCAGGTATTTGTTAAAGACGGCGACAAATGCTGGTTTGTACGGTTATCGGAAATCCGCCTTTTTGAATCCGACGGAAACTACATCAAGGTTTATTTTGGCACCAACCGGCCTATGATTCACAAATCACTTAATGCACTGGATGAAAAGCTGAACGACCGTGATTTTTTTCGTGCAAGCAGAAAACACATTATAAACCTGAGCTGGCTGGATACAATTGAACCATGGTTTAACGGCGGCCTGATGGTGAAGCTCAAGGGGGGAGAACGGGTGGAAGTAAGCCGCAGGCAGGCTACCAAGTTTAAAGATATGATGAGTTTGTAAAAATTTGCAAAAATAGGCTGAGATAGAAAAAAATGCCCTTTTACTGTTCATATATGAGGGTATTTTTTATATTTATTCTATATTTCTTTGACAAAATCTTTGACAAAACTTAATTAATAAATTTTTTGAGAACTATTCCCTCCTATACAAAAGCAATTATTCGTAAATCAAAAATCCGAATCAGCCGAGACGGGACAACACAAGTTCTAATTTATTATCACCATCATAATACCATATATTTTAAAACACCTATATGGATAAATCCCAAAGATTGGGATAAAAAGCTGATGCTAGTTTCTTCAAAATCAAGGCTGGAGAATGTCAACAAAATGAATGATGAGATTTTGACACTGAAATATGAATTAGACTTATTGATTCATGAATTTATTCAAGATACTCCATGAGTATATAAAATGACCATAAATCACTTGAAAAATTGATTATTATCATTTTTTAGGGAAACACATAGTAATAGATTTATTTAGTAATGAAGGTTACAAGAATTGGAAAATTAAGATTACGAATCTTTGATTGTAAGATCAGAATCATTGTTGATATGATTAATAAGCTGCTAAATGATCAATATTCTGCCGAATTTGAGATTTATTCAAGTCCACTTCTTAGAGATGCAAAATATGTTTTGTACAGGCGAATTGACGATTATCGTTTTAACCTTTATCTCAATATCCACAGATATAAAAACTATTACACTATCACATTTACATCTATCCCAAGATGGTCATTGGGATATTGGTTGCCTCAAGGATGTCTAAATCTAACTATTGATAATTACCATATATATCGGTAATTTTTTTTACATTCGTTTTTATTTTCTACCTAATATATCAAATAGTGTATTTAGTCTATATGACTTCCATTCACACCAAACGTAAACAAATAATATCAACTGAAATTATCCCCAAAGTAATGGAAGAATTAAATCTGAATAATGTATCTAACTAGAAATTATACTTAACCTAAACTTTAACAAAACTATGTCTACAGAGAAGGAATCAAATGAAAATAAATTTCAAGGACTAGGTGGTGAAATTGCTAAAGGTGTCCATGCATCAAAATCATATACGGGAAGTGCATTTCTAACATTAATTTTATATTATGTTGGATTTTATATCATTGGATTAATTGTCAACATAATTTACCTGTCTGCGGCAAATAAAAGTAAACGGATTTCAGGAATAAGTCCCTCTGGTAGGGGATGCCTTATTTTTTTACTTTGGTTTCATTTTATTATCCCAATCATTCTCATAATGGCGTTAGCAGGATTGATTTCTCTGCCATTTTTGTAAAATAAATGAAACTAGCAAACCAGTTTGCTATAGGTTTTATTCAAATCTATCAGCGAATATGGCATCCCATTTATATTGGTATTGCCGATAGAACTGGTGGATTGAAAATATGCAGATTTGATCCATCATGTTCGGAATATGCAATTATAGCATTTAGGAAATATAGTTTTACCGAAGCCTTTAAAAAGACTCTGTTAAGGTTGAAAAGATGTGATGGAGTTCGGGGAGGATATGATCCTCCCTAAGTTTAATTTCCAAAACAGTATGTAAAAAAGAAAAAGAAATGATTATTGAACCTATAGGCGAACTAACGTTTAGAATCAAAGAACAATCTGATGTAGTTACTAATAGTATTACTCAAGTTCTAAAGAGCAAGTATTCAAAAAATAACAAAAAATATTTTCCGCCAACATTTACTAACCAGCCCAATAAATTAAAATACAAATTCTATACTAATAGGCGATTTCGAATAATCTTATTTGTCAAATTAAATGAAAGTGGGGATTATATATCTGTAACTATTTCAGCTCCTATGTTTAATTTCAAGGCATTCATACTCACTGCTATAGTATTAATAGTTTCCATTCTTTTTCCTCCATTTTTTCCCATTGCTCTTGTTATTATGGGATTGCAATTAATTGGGATATTTATAGCAATACTATTATACTCTAAAGGGATGAATATTATAAAAAAGGAAGTTATTCCGACAATTATCAAAGGACTTGAGGAGAGAAATCAAAATTACCACCAACCATAAAAATCATCAAGAACATCTTTTAACAATAGAACCTCGTATCTATCTGCTCCAAGAATTTCGTTTAGTTTATTTTTCACATCAGCAATAGTTTGCATATCTAGTCCTTCATATAACCTAATGTTTAGAAACTTTATTTGAGAGGTGTCACTATACGGTTTAATTACTAAAGGTTTAATAGCAGTTCCTCGCTTGTTTTCAAAGAACATATCCTTAACGACTCCTACAACCACAACTTCAGAAGAACTACCATTTCTTTGAAGTATGATTTTTTTACCCATAATTTCGTTCTCCCAAGAGTTTGCAAGTATTTGGTTAATTATAACTGCTGAAGTATCTATGAATTCTTGGGAAAAATCCCTTCCTTCTACAATTTCAAACCCATATACTTGAGCAAAATCTTTTCCTGCATATAAGATACTCGAACTGTTGCTAATTTCATTATAAGTCACCTTTACATCAGGTAATTGTTCTGTTGGATAACTCGATGAGTATGAGAATTCAATGGAATGCCATAATTCCCATATTGAGTCTCGATAGTTTATGTTAGCTATTTCATTATTGACGTTTGTATATTCTTCAATAGTTAATGGATTTGTTAATTTAATTATTAAGATTTCTTCTTGGAAACCAAGATCACCCCTTTCCATAAATCTACTACATGTTGTTCCAATAATTAAAATCACTATTAACAATAACAATTGAGTTAGGTTTCTCATTTGTGGAAAATATTTTAGGTGACAATTATATTTTATTCTCATGGATATATAGGCAATTTAAATATTAAGGTGATGTATGACAATCTTCAGAGGGGATATCTTGTTCTTTACATTCTTTCTGTATTTCAATAGCATACCTTACGGCATTTGATGCCAGATCAAAACTTATCAGCATACCATCACGCATCTCCTTTATAAGAGTACCATTAAACTGTTCAATCAGCTTGGTATGTATCTCCTGATTCTTACTTAGAACCTCAAACGCCTTGTCCTCATCTGTACCCATTAGTGCTGTATAACCAACGATGTCGGTAAACATGATAGCAGCATGCCGATGGGTCTGTTCTGGCATATTGGTGACCTTGATTTGATTATGAATTTGAGAAGGAGATTAATAAAAGTAAATGATATTGGTCATAATGATATTTCTTGTATGATTATTATCATTTCATTGAATTTGGATTTTGCAGTAATTGTAATTCACCAAATCATAGCAAGTCATGCGATCAATTGCTTTGTTAATTTCTTGCCTACTCCTTTCAATATCTACAACATTTGCTCAGATCACCATTGATAGTGAAAGATTTATAAATGACCTTCAAGACACAGCAAAAGTCATTCAATACACTAATGTTATCATTGATATACATAGTGACGGTGAAGAATTACATCTGGCTAAAGGATAAAATTTCTATGTGATGTTCATATTTCGTTTAAAATATGGGATTCCCTATATTGGGTTGTTGACCGCCATACATTAATTAAAACTCAAAAAATGAATCAGCAACATCGAGAGCTACTAGACCAACAAAGAAAAACATGGAACCAATATTCAGGCGGCTGGAAAAAATGGGATGAGATCCTCATGACCATGATATGTCCGGTTAGTGACAGCCTTATAGAATTCTTGCAATTGGAAGGTAATGAGCATGTACTGGTTGTGGCATCGGGCACAGGAGAACCAGGCCTTACATTAAGCACTTTGATACGTAAAGGAAACAGTACTTAACAAAGCAGAAAATTTTATTAGAGATGGTAAAATGTATGCCAAATGGGAGGCCATTGTCGTTACCGGAATTAAGAAATAAAGGCGGTTAACAGCATACTTGGCGGGAATAGCTAATTTTGAATATATCTACAATAAACCAATTTTCAACAGTTTGATAGTAACGCGCTTCGAATAGCAAGCACCTCATAAGCTGACTAATAAACGCAAATACATCAGGTTTTATTTATTGAAAAGTTTTTAATAAATCTTGATTCTGATGCGGAAATCCCTGTGGTAAAAGAGATTTGTCCAAAGTTCGAATTCTTCATCGATGGCCCCACCGACAACTGATGTGTCAATATAAACTGTAGGCTTCATGTTTGCATGTTTTCAAAAAGAGCAGAATTAATCAGTCCGAAGTGTTTATCAAATGTTAATAAAGCCAGATCATTTTGAAATAGTCAATCCATGCAGAACTACCTACTAATATTTTCACCTCTCTGTCTTACAAAATCCAAATCGATATCAAGGTTTATTTTACCTTTCTTAATTCATGCATAAGATAATATTATTATGCATTATCAAGTAATTTTTGGCATATTGTTTAAAATTCCAACCTGTTATTAAATAGCCGGTTGCTATTGAACAAACATAAATGCCATCACAAGCGAACTCCGTATAATTGTATATTCAGATTCTGATCCATGTTAGTCGCCCAATACTGTGATACTGAACATCCCTTTTAATGAATAATATGGAGTAGTGTGATGGAAAGATAGTTTACGTGTCAGGCTTCCTGCACCAGGCCGATCAGGTCGGCATCCACCTCCCAGTCGCGGGCAAGCTTGAGCATGGCCGTAGCTTCCATTTCCGTAATGTATCCTTTCTCAAAATTGGCCTGCCATGCCTGGTTTATAAAATGCAGACGCTTGGATTTCTCCAATTTGTTGACTTCGGTATTCAGGTAATCCCTGGCACGTTCAAAGGCCGTCAGATAGTCCTCCGAAATGAATTCATAAGACCATCTGAGCTCTTCCTCAGCCTTATTGTCCTGGGCAATCCGTAATAGGATTTTTTCCTCATTTTCATCCAATCCGTGATAATGAAAAATAATTGCATTTAACAAGATAAATGCCCTCTTCTCTTCGCTGTTCGCAAAATACTCCATTGAAGGAGTAAATATAAACGATAATCTGATAATTTATATAATTTAATATATTTTATAAATCACTGGATTGCTGGGAGTTGCATCAATCATCATATTAGCTGTCTGCAGATTTAATAAATAAAGCCCGTCTTTAATATCATCCGGAATAAAACCTAACTCTGTTATCGTAGATTCCTTCCTAACTTTTCTTTGAATATTCCAAAATTCCTTATGCGACTTCAGGTTACCGCCATCTTCCTCCGGATCGGGCGAGGGTAAGTCAGCAAGCACAAGCATGACCTCGTTCCGACATAAATAATTTAAAATTTCCGGCTCGGTATAAGGGGGATTGTCGCCGCTGTAATTTTGCACTGCCTCTGACTCCGGATTTGGGAGCGTACGGATGATAACCGCTTCGGTGAAATCGTATTTACGTTTGCGTATAAAATCATGAAAACGCACGAATTTATCTCCAGCAGATTCGTAAAACTCCACAGTAACGAGTTATGCCAGAAAATGATACTTGTCAGCCCTTTTCATTCCAACCGGGATTTTAAACGTAATAACAATATATTTTAGTATTAACTGTGACTCTGTTTTTATGAATTTATGAAAAGATCCGAGGCAATTTTATCTGCAAAAAGGAATCCTTTCTCTGTAAGAATGATCTTTCCGTCATCAATCCGGCACATTCCGCCAGTTTTTAATTTCTCAATCAGGCCCTGGCTTGATTGCATAAGATCGTACCCCCATTTTTCTTTCAGGGTATGAAACGATGTCCCCCACATGGTACGCAACGAGGTGAGAATATAATCGTTAATCTGATTTTCCCTTGTAAGCGGCTCCATAGTGGCAGGAATTTTATTATCTGCAATAGCCTTTACATATAATGCGTTGTTGGCGACATTAAACTGACGGCTTTTATGGGTAAATGAATGTGCCGCGGGCCCGGCGCCGAGATAGCATTCGTTTTTCCAATAACCTGAATTATGCCGCGACTCGTATCCGGGCAGGCAAAAATTAGAGATCTCGTAATGCAGATATCCTTCCTTACCGAGCATCGAAACCAACAGTTCATACTCTTCTGCTGAAAAGTCGTCATCAGGTGCCTGCAGTTTACCCCGCTGCGCCCACCTGCCAAACACCGTATCTGCTTCTATGGTCAGATTATAAGCGGAAATATGTGCGGGACGGTATTTCAGAAGTATGTCCAGGTCTTTTTTCCATCTTTCGTGGCTTCCGGGCAATACGCCATAAATCAAATCTACATTCACATTTTTAAAAGCTGAATCACGTATCATTTCCAGCGAAGTCAGGGCTTTTTCAGCGCTATGTGCGCGGTTCATATATGCCAGTACCGAATCATCGAATGACTGGACTCCCAGGCTGAGCCTGTTTATCCCCGTCTTTCTCCATGCGGTGAGATTTGCATTGCTGATATCTTCAGGATTAGCTTCCAGCGTTATTTCCGGGTCGGCATTCACATTATAATGCGCATTTACCGCCTCCAGCATCCTTGAAATGTATGCCGGTTTCAGCAGCGAGGGGGTACCGCCGCCCAGATATATAGTTGAAATCTCAGCGCCCTCAAGATACTTTTTTCTCAGTAAAAGCTCCTTGCATATAGCATCTATGACCGGACCGGTAAGATTTTGGCTGGTACTGAAATAAAAATCACAGTAATAGCACGCCTGTTGACAGAAAGGAATATGAATGTAAATGCCAGCCAAAGGGAAATGTATTAATAAATTTGTAAAATAGCACGGATTCAAATTTACTCAATTTGCCGTTTACCCATTGAGAATTTTAGTACTGACCATATTTTTCATTTTTTTTTTTCTGCCTGAGGTTTGCAGCCAGATGCAGGATTTTAAACTTACCGGAACAAATGATCAGGATAATAAGGTTGAAAAATTAGCGCTACAGATTGAAATGCCTGCCGATTCCGGGAGTCTGATCCGTTCCGTTCATAAAGCTGTAATTCAATTACGGGGTGAAGGCTACCTGCTGGCTAATGTGGACTCAGTCAACTATGATCCGGAAGGCATACTCAACATTCAGATTTTTGTAGGGCCGTATTATGAATGGGTTAGTCTTTCGTTTGCCGGACTGCCTGATGAACTGAGTAACAGGCTCAAAAACAAACCCGCGCGTTTCACAAAAAAGGGATATAATAAAGCCGAAATCCTGCAATTATTAACAGCGATCATTACCTACTCCGAAAATCATGGCTACCCGTTTGCACGTGTACAGCTTGATCCGGTGGGCGTGGATGATACAGGCCTGTCCGCACTACTGCATTACGATCCCGGTCCATTTATCACCTTCGATTCCCTGCATATACAAGGAAATCTGAACATAAAAACCCGTTTTTTGGGCGCATATCTGAAAATATTACCCGGCCACCCGTTTGACCAGCGATTGCTGGACCAAATACCTGAAAAACTTGAAAGGCTGCATTATCTGAAAATGAATGAATTGCCTTTTATTACCTTCCAGAATGAAGAATGCAGTGCGCACCTTCTGTTAAACTCCGAAAAGTCAAACCGGTTTGATGCAGTGATCGGGATTTTACCCAATGAAAAGGCGGGCGGAAAGGTGCTTGTTACAGGCAAAGCGGATATCGCATTGTATAATTTATTTCGCAGCGGAAAATCGTTTGAATTTCATTGGGATAAAATACAGGTAGCCACACAGTCGGTGTTGATAAGTTACCTGCATCCCAATCTGTTTGCAAGCCCCGCAGGCCTGTTGGCTGATTTCTTTCTTTACAAGCAGGACACCTCGTTTATAAACCGAAAAGCCAGGTTCGGTTTTGATTTCCTGACTCCGGGAAGGGGTACGTTCTCATTTTTCTCCAAATGGGAGTCTTCCCGACTGATA
>VAPA010738578.1_pt1 | contig 10229 bp, 13 predicted proteins | sample 3395041 | NCBI WGS metagenome assembly VAPA01 (sample SAMN08290432, study PRJNA428436) | hydrothermal vent metagenome | isolation source: Deep-sea hydrothermal vent chimney | place: Indian Ocean: Southwest Indian Ridge | depth 1973 m m
AGGACAGAAACAGGACTAAAACCAGAACAACTAACACCTTTTTGAGCATATCTAAATCCTAGGAGAAATACCTCAGCATGTCAACGCAAATTTAGATTTAATTTTTATAATAATTGTTTTATTAACTCCATAACTTGCGTATAAAACCTCAAATTGTGCATGGTAGCCAATCTATATGCGGAGGTATCACCAATTTTAAACAGGTGCCTCAGATAAGATCTGGAAAAATTACTGCATACATAACAATGGCAATACTTGCTTATAGGGCTTTGGTCATCCTTGTACTTGCCCTTATCAATATAAATATATTCGTAGGTTTTTTGGTTTTTCATATCCTTAAGGTTCTTTGGTTTTTTCGAAAAAGCATACAGCCTCTTATGCCTGGCATCCCTGGTAGGCAAAGTGCAATCAAAAACATCCCAGCCCATCTCAGATAGTCCGGCAATATCATTTGGGCGTCCCATGCCCAAGGCAAATTTAATTTTGTCATTAGGAAGCAGGCCGGCAATATATTTGGAAAGGGAGAGATCAAGATTCCCCGCTTCATCAATGACATAACCACCATAACCATAACCGTCAAAACCAACTTGCTGCAATTCCTCGGCACATCTTTTTCGAAGATCTTTAAAATAACCACCTTGTACGACAGCCAAAAGCAAAGGTCTGTTTTTTTGGGAAATACCTCTTCTCTCAAGTTGCTTCTCATACTCCATCCTGCTAACCTTGGCCCACTTTACCGTTCGCTCTACAGTTTTTTTAGCTTCGCTTTTAGATGCGTTAGGTGGCGTAAAATCATCCAGACAAATAATTATGTCCGAACCGATATCAAATTGCGCTTGCAGGGATTTTTGAGGAGTAAATATCTCTTTTTTACTCACGCCAAGAGTAAAAACAACACCCGCATCGGTGATCTTTCCTTTTTTATTACTTCTATGAATAAGGGAAAAAACCTGCCAGCCACCACTATCCGAAACTACTAAGCCGTGGTAATTCATAAATTTCTTGATCCCCCCGGCTTTTTTCAACACTTCAATACCAGGATTAGTCAGTAAGTGATAGGTATTTACTACCACACCCTTAACCCCGGAAGACTTCAAATCTAAAGAATCAACTCCCTTAGTAACCGCTTTTGTAGCATCAGGAAGAAAAACGGGTAGTTCATATACTTTACTTTTGATCTTAACCTCTTTCATTCCTGAGGTGATTTTATCATTTTAGTATAGTTGTGTAGTTGGATTAAAGGCGGCCCAGGCAAACCAAAATCCCCTTAAAGGAATGTACTCCTCTCCGCTGGACTTGTCTGTAAAAGTCACCTTCCCGTCTCCGGAATACTCCACTACCACAGTTGTACTGCCTATAGTATCCTCGAATGATCTTTGGGCTTCTATCTTATCCAAGGGATAGGCTTTGGGTTCTTCGTTAACAATTATCCCGTAAACAACTTTTTTAGGATGTAGTCTCTCATCCGAATTTTCAATGCCAAAGTATATTTCTCCATCCTCTTCATAGGTTCCATAAGGATAGCGGCTATAATCACGGAGAAAATTCTTAGGTTTTGACAGCACCTGAGAGTCAGGATGCTCGCTCTTCCAGTCTTCCCAGGTAGCAGTTATGGTGTTTAGCAACTCCAGTTTTTCATCCCTTCGAGCGGCAGGACCTACAATAGCTTCCGCCGTAATTTGCTGCCAGAGATTTCCTTCCAAGCGGTCGTACATCACCAGATCGCTGTTATGCAAGAATCCGGAAACTCCAAATTCCGCCGTCTGTCCGCTCACTTTGCGAACAAAGGAAACGGCTGTACCGCAGAGAGGGCAAAAGGTCATAGCAATGGGATCACCGGCAATCTCGTCGTTGACTATTTCGTGCCAGTTAAGGATCCTTTGCGCGTAAGCTCTCTCTACACCTTTATAAACAACACCAAAGATGCGATCATCGTTACCCAGCCATTCATCTGCTTCAGAGACAGTCTCAAACTGAGGCTCATCTATTGAGGGGATACAGTCTTTTCTAGGGCAACCTCTTTGCAAATCGCTCTTTTTTACTTTTGCACCTTCAAAGTCATCTGCCAGTTTGATGCTTTTTGAGTTGCCCAATAAAGGTCTGCCTGTCGCAGCTTGTTCACTATATTTAGTATAAGTTTTAAACATAAAGTAAATAAATAAAAGTAGAATAGGAATTATGAGAATGAAGAGTACTTTTTTCATTAGGACATTGTCTCATGAGGTGCCGATTTCACAAAATTAGAAAACGGGCTTTTTAGTTTCTGAGACAATAGCACAAACCCACCGTAAATACCTGAATTATCACCTAAAACAGCGTTTACAATTTTTGGCAGAGTAAAAAAATTCTGCTTGTTTAGCTCATCAAATAGGGGTTCGCGGAAATATTCTTCGAACTTATTAGATATGCTACCTCCCAAAACAATGACCTCCGGAGCCCACATAGAAATAACGTTAATAATTCCTAGAGATAGTTTTTTGGCGTAATCATGCCAAATACCATTGTCTTTACACTCAGCGGGAGACACCTGATAGATATCGTAAAAGGCAGTTCCTGAAACATAGGCCGCCAAACAACCGTTCTGCCGGCATGTTTCAAAATACCTACCCTCTTCCACGATGATCATGTGTCCGGGTTCATTGTGCCTTTGGAAAGGATCTATCTTTTTACCGGCGATCCTCACCCCTCCCACACCTGTGCTAATAGTTAAAAACACTACCACTTCGTCATCTTTCCCTGCTCCCAGTACTGCTTCACCTAGTCCAGCTAAGGCGGCATCATTCTCGACTAAGATTATGTCGGAAGGGTATTTATCATCCAGCAATTGGGCGTAAGACAAATTACTTAGTGAGGGAATATTTACTATGTAATTTAACCTTCTGTTCTTTGTATCTACAAATCCGGGGACACCCACACAAATCCCTTTTACTTCCTCGTTGGTTCTCACCTCATCAATACCGGAAATAATTAATTTCTTTTGCTCTTTTAAGTCGTGGCTGCTACTAAATTTTACTTCCTGAAAAATATCCCGCAAATCACGAGAGGACGCTATTCTGGTATTCGTACCACCAATATCTATGGATATATACATCTTGATATTATTATACACACGGGTAAATTTATAATATACTTACCTCATATGAGACCTAGAATCGCTGCCTTAATACTCGTTCTTTTGCTGGCCTCATTTGGCTTGGTTGCTTTTGCTCAAGAAAATACTGAGGATGTTGATGATGCTTTAGATTGTGATGCCTTGGAGGAATTAGTTGATAAAAAAGTCGCAGGGTATTTGGCCAGGGAAACCGAACACACGCTAACATATCAAATTCTTTGGCTAAAAGTTGCTGCTTTGGCACGAAAAGCGGACGTCTACGGTTTGGATACTGCTGACCTTTATGATGATTTAGACGAATTAGATGAGTTAACCGATGAGTTCACAAAAAACTTTGCAACCTTTACCAAATCACTGAACAACACAAAGAAATATATTTGCTCAACCAATGAAACCAAATATGCCAACTCCCTAAAACAAACTAAAGAGGATCTTGGGGACTTAAGAAAAACAACTAAGGATATCGCACAGCTTTACAATGAAGATATAAGAAAGGATATTCTAGATCTTAAGGAGGGCACAGATGAACAAGAATGATCTCCCGGAAAATGAAATAAGGCAGGATAGACCACCTCAGCCTCAATCTCAGCCCCAACCTCAACAGGAAGCCCGGAAACTGCCGACTCAACACTTACATGACACAAAAACCGCCTTTCTTATGATAATTACTCTTGTCCTGGGGCTTCTGGCCATTATCAGCCTATTTTTCGCCCTTCGTATGAGAAATCAACCATTCACTGGAATGCCGGAAACAGAAACGTCACAAAAACTTACACAAGAAGAGACAGAAAAATTCATGGAACCGGAAAAAGTGGAGGGGGAATTAAATATTGACGCTGTAATTTTTGAACTGGACAAACTAAACCTGGAAAATATTGAAGACTCCTACTCTTTTGGTCTCCTGGAAAACTAACCCGGTAGACTTACATTAGCTACTGCTTAGTCTTTTCACCGCCGAATGACCTATCCCTTTCAGCATAAGCTATAATAGCTTTCTTAAACTCTTCCTCGCTCATTTCAGGTAAGAGAAGTTTTGTTGAATAATACTCAGAGTACACGCTTTGCCAAGGCATAAAACCGCTTAATCTATGCTCACCGGCTGTTCTTATGATGAGGTCAGGATAGGGATGGGGCTGGCCTTTAGTGTCTAAATATTCGATAAATGCCTGATAGGGATATTTATCTTGGTACATACCGGTAACTTTCTTAAGATCTTCAAATTCAATTTTGCCGGCCTGAATATCATCAAAGGCGGATTTCATGGCTCTAAATAACTCGTCATGCCCGCTGTAGGCAAAGGCAATATTAGCAATGTGCTTAGTATTGTTTTTTGTTATCTCCTCCCACTTGCTCATCAATTTGGCAACGTCTCTAGGAAGAAGATCCTTATTACCTAAGTGGATAAGTCTTGCTCCATCTTGGTGAGCCTCTTCAGCTGTGGTGCCCAAAACGTATTTTAATAACCTAAATAAATTTGCCAGCTCAGCAGGTTTTCGTCTTTGCAAATTTTCAGTGGAAGTCCCCCACACTGTGCCGGTGTGAATTCCCCATTTTCTTATCATGCGGGCAAAATTGATCAGTATCTCTACTCCTGCGTTATGACCATCAGCAGCTTTTAATCCTTGCTTTTTTGCCCAAGTTCTGTTGCCATTGGGGATGATAGCTATGTGCTTAGGTAAAGCTTCTTTTGGCAATGAATTAAATTTTTCGTCAATGTTCATTATTTCTCTCTGGAAATCACAAACTCTGATATTAAGTTTAGCAACTCTTGATATTCCTTGTCTTTTGTAATCTCCGGTATAAATTTGTTACCTTCTATAACTAATTTTTCACTCAGATCTTGCGAATACTGTAACGCTCCTGTTTTTACCACAATTTCCTTCACTTTTTCAAGATCTTCCTTCTTAGCATTGGGGTTTCCATGTACCGACTTTAGAAATTCCAGTTCTTCTTGATCAGCATTTTCGAAAGCTTTGGCAAACAGCAACGTAACCTTTCCCTGTCTTAAGTCAGAGTAAATTGGCTTGCCCATCCTTTCTTCACTGGAAAACAAGCCCATTTCATCATCCTTAAGTTGGAAGGCTACCCCCACAGGCAGCCCATAGCCCTCTGTAGCCTTGTATCTTGGGTCAGCTTCATCTACTCCGGCTAGTATTGCTCCAAATTGCAATGGGCCTGTCACAGTATAATAGGCCGTTTTATATTTATGCACTTGCAAAACTTCCTCTTCAAGTATGCCTTCTTTTTCTTCAAAGCTAACATCCAGTCCCTGCCCATAAATTGTGTTGATAAACACTTCGCTCATCCTTTTAATTAGTTTCATTTTTCTCTCTGAGGGAAAGTTGGTTTTTTCCACAAGTAGATTTGCAAAAAACACTCCTAGATCCCCCGTGTTAACAGCCATAGAAAGAGCGTAGTGTTTCCTATTTTTTCCTAGCGGATAACTCTTGTCGTGAAGGTCCTCGTATTGCACATGCACCGTCGGTTCACCTCTTCTAAGATCGTCTTTGTCCATAATATCGTCATGTACTAAGGCAAAACCATGAATTGCTTCCACAAACAAAGAGGCGTACGAAATATCGTAGTCCTTCTCCCCTGCAAACATTTCATATGACTTCTTCGTTAAATATCCTCTCAACCTCTTGCCGCCTAGGAAATTCTCATATCTTTCTACCATATCTAAAGCAATGGGAGAGATCTTTCTGGCATATTCTTTTTGCTCCAAGAAAAATTCCTTAAAATAGGGGGTGACTTCATCTACATAACCGTTTAATAGCGCTTTTATCTTTTGGTTAATTGTGCCACTTTCTTCTTTAGGCATAAGATAATTTACTAGGAGATACGTTTACTCTTTTTTCGCTCTCTTCTGCGAATGCGGTTCGCTTGCGCATGCTTTTTCTTCTTAGTATGCTTTCCGGTTACGGATTTTATATGCTTGTATTTTTTACTTTTGGCCATAAATCATCTTTATAAATAATTTGTACTTCTATTTAACCATTAACTAACTGTACTGAAAACTTTATTTTCTTGGTATTTCCTTTCTTATCGACAATTTCTAATTTCCCGGTCTCCCTGTAGTAGTCAATAAGCTCCCTGGCAAGAATTTCCTTGTTTTCTTTTAGATCCAATCGTAGCTCTTTTAGATGCTCTTCGTACTCACGTATAACCGGGCGGGTGGACATCTTCATTTTGTGAATCTTCAATTCCTCTCTAGCTTTTTTGTTTTCTTCCTGCATGCTTAAATAGTTATCATCCTCTTCTAGATTCTCATCATATTCTGCTTTCACTTTTTTAATGTCTTCTTTTATATCGACAATTATTCTTAATCTGTTTGTTATTTTTTCTGTAGACATAAGTGCAGAAAACATTTTACCACAGCTGATTTTGTGTGATAAATCATTAATTCAAATAATTTCCTTCAAGTTCGTCTTTTGTAAAAAGTTCATTGAGATTTTTACAGTCTTTTTTGTGATAATTTCCGTTCTTTTTTCTAACAATCGATCCGGCAAACCCTAGAGTATTAAGGCTTTGGCAAATATCTCTTGCTAGAGATCTAATATAAATGCCCTTGGTTGTTATTACCTCAAATTCAGCAAATAACAAATATTTTGGGATGTTTTCATCTTTAAGAAATTCCTCCCAACCTTGACGTATCCGTTTTTGACGAAAATCTCCCCTAACTCGGTTTATTTTTTCCAGTTGCTCACCAATAATTTTATGCGTTTTTTCTTGGCGGAAACTTTTTAATTTTAAGTTTATTATTTCTCCTTCTTTTTGAGGAAGAGCAATGTCCTCTCCTCTCCTGGCATATTGGTGTAAGTGCTTTCCTCTGACTTTTTTAGTGGAAAATTTTGGTATGGTTTGCTTGTATTTTCCTATTAATTCTCTTGCTGTTTTATCTAATTCACTGCTTTTTATTTCCAAAAAGTTTGTTCCTTCTATTAAACCCAAGCCATCCAAAGAATCAGTGGAAACTCCAAAGACTATGGTAAAACTATAACCTTTTAACCACTCGGCATACTCTTTCTTCTTTAATCTTTCCTCACCCTTCAGGACAATGATCACTCCTTCCGCCATGGGATCCAAAGTTCCTGTATGAGAGGTTTTTACATTATTTTTCTCAGCTATTCTCTGGCTAATCAGATGAGTCGAATATCCAATCGGCTGCCAGATAGGTATGATAGATTCTAAATTAGGTTTTTTTGATTCCATAACGGCTTTATCTTATCATTAGGACGTGAAGGTTGTTAAAGGCAACAAAGAATTCGACATATCAGAGGAGCAGTATAAAAAGCTAATCAACAACTATAAAAATATTATTCTCGATATAGGAACGGGGGACGGAAGGTTCATCTATAAAAATGCTTTAGAAAATATAGAAGAATTTTATATCGGATTAGATCCTAGTGCAAAACAACTGAAAAACTACTCCAAGAAAGCAGTAAGAAAAAAATTGCCTAACGCTTTATTCGTCATAGGTTCCTCCCATAACATTCCAAAAGAGTTAGAAAACACTATAAATACCCTCTACGTAATTCTGCCCTGGGGAACCTTATTACAAAACCTGGTATTACCATCACGAGAATTCATAAACAGCTTAAGTAAATTATTAATAGCAAATGGGAAAACAATGTTTATCTTAAGTTATTCCCTGGAATTTGAACCGTCAGAGACTAATAGGTTAAGTTTACCGGAACTTTCAGAAGAACATTTAAAAACACATCTAATGAGTACCATGGAGAAAGAGAGGTTTAAAAACATAAAAATTATCGGCATGGAAAAGGGTAGCTTAAAATCTTTAGAGAGTACTTGGGGCAAAAAGCTCGCTTACGGTAATATTCGAAAAATATTCAAAATTACCGCAGAAAGGTAGACAGAAAAAGAAACGCCTATTTCTTTGCCTTTACCACTACGCTCTTACCCAACTTATCGTGCCAACACTGTTTTTTATCATCCCAAAGCATCCATAAATATCCAACCATAAATACGGCCATAGAAATAAATTTCCCAACTACCTCTCTCAAAACCGCACCGGCAGCATCCAGATTTTCTCCTGTGTCTACATCCTGAACCCGTATCCCTACGGACATTTTTCCAAGTGTCGCACCAAACTTCATCACCATTATAACCGGATAGATCCAAGCAACTAAGCCGGAAAGAGACCCTACCAAATTACTATCACCAAATAAAACACCTGTTGCGGCAATAAAAGATCCCATTATAACTGTGTCTATAATGGCGGCTAGTGCTCTTTTGAAAAATGAGGCATATTCAATACCTGCGTTAACTATTATCTCGGGTCCGGCAGGTGTTTGTGAAGTTGGAGGAAGTGGAGGTAACTGAGGCTCTGCAGGAATATCCGGTTTAGGTTGAGGTTCAGGTTGTTGTGGCTGCGATTGCCCTTCGGATTTCTCATTCAACTGTTCGTCCAACTTTTCATCACCTCCTAAAAACAAATTATCTACAACAATTTTATTTTAACACTAGTTATCTTGTATCATTAGAGTATATGTATTCAACGCTGGAAAACATTAGAACATCACTAAAACTGGCTTGGAAACATAAAACTCTCTGGATTTTTGCCCTACTAATAGCCGCGGGTGGAGGCATGAATTTCGGCGGATTTGATGGTTTTGGTAAAAAACAGTATCAGGAGGAAGATTACCTTCAAGAACCCTATTATTCCGGCACAAAAAAGCTTTCGTACACCTTTTCACCGGGCATTGAGGAAATGCCGAGAATTTCAGGAGCTAGCGTTTTGGGAGCAGAAGCTCGCCCTCAGGACTTCTTTTTGGAAAAACTTGGGGAAGTAGACCTTGTTTACAGAGGCATTGCCGTGGGTATAGGCTTCTTGATCTTTTTGATCTACGCGGTATTTGTGGGATTTTTATTGAGAGGATGGTCAAGAGGCGCTTTTTTGGCGGGTACTTTCAAAGGCATCAAAAACCACGACTTTAACCTGAAGGGCTTAGGAAAAATCGCCTTAACCAATATGTATAGATTTGTTAAGCTCGATCTCCTTTTGACAGGTGTCATCTTAGCTTCGTTATTAATTATCGGCATAGTTTACTTCCTAAATTCGCAAATTTCGGACAACGCAGTTCTAATATCTGTCTTATTGTCTATCTTCATGATGATTCTGCTATCTCTTTTCGTACTATCACTTACTTACTCGTACAGGAGAGTTCTGACTAAAAAGGAATCGTCGCTGGAAACTCTGGTTTTTGGATTTAGAACTTTTAAAAACAACATCGGCAAGACTATTAAACTTGTCTTGGGTAATTTTTTAGTGGCTTCCGTTTTATCCATTGGACTTATCATGATAATGGGAGTACTTGCCGGCATACTTTTTTTGACAGGTACGTTACTTTTCAGAGATGATTCTATTACCCCATTACTAATTGCCATAGGAATCTTATCCGGACCACTTCTTATTACACTTGTGATTCTCATACAAGCGTTTGCAGGTTACGTTAATACTTTTAAGGAGTTTGCCTGGTCCGGTTTATACATGTACATCGAAGGCATTGACGAAAATACGGTCTCAAATTTAATTGGAGAGCGGCAGAATGAATGAGTTAAATGTTAAAAATGCGGGATATGCCATTAGATTTCTAGCCATGCTGGAGGAATTATTTCTTAGCGGTATCACTTATTTTGGCTTGATGTATCTCATCTTGCTGGGAATCAATGAAAATAATTTAACTACCAAAACCGCTGACGTTGTAGTTTATATTTTGCTGTTTATCTTTCTCTCAGCACCAATTTGCGCTCTATATAACGCCTTTTTTATCTCGAAATTCGGAGGAACTTTGGGAAAACTAGCTTTCCGTCTAAAAATAAAGGACGAAAACACCAACGATTATCTGTCGTTTAAAAAAGCTTTTTATAGAACAGTTTTGGGTTATATATTTTCCACGAAATTTTTTGGGCTGGGATTTTTACAAATTGTAAGAAGACAAAATAGAAGAGCTTGGCACGATGACTTGTTTGAAACAAAAGTGGTCAGCGAAAAAAACTCCTGGCTGGGTTATCTTATTCTCCTGCTATCCTTTACGGTCATGGGTGCGCTTATCTACCTTAACGTTGTTACTATTCTCCCGCTTTTCTGAAGCTA
>VAPA010132445.1_pt1 | contig 10219 bp, 9 predicted proteins | sample 3395041 | NCBI WGS metagenome assembly VAPA01 (sample SAMN08290432, study PRJNA428436) | hydrothermal vent metagenome | isolation source: Deep-sea hydrothermal vent chimney | place: Indian Ocean: Southwest Indian Ridge | depth 1973 m m
AGGCTATCGATCACGAACTCTCGAACGAATGGGATGAGCGAGAGAAGCGACACCACGAAGGCGAAGAGTCCGAGCGCTTCCAGTTTCGTGAGGCCGGACTCGTCGTGTAGCGCGACGTTGATCGGACGTCTCATCACAGCGTCCTCTCATACATGACGATCAGTTCGATCTGGTTCTCGGACAACACCTTTCCGAAGGCAGGCATGCGGCCCGATCCAAGTCCGTTGATCCCGAACTTCTTCCCGTTCTCAGACCCGTTGATCACGAACTGGATCTGATCACCTATTTCGGGGAACTGCAACACGGAACGACCATCGACGATGGAGGGGCCCCATGCGCCCGTTCCTGCACCCTGTTCGAATGTGGGTCCTGCCGAGAATCCGGCGGTGTGGCAGCGTGCACAATACGCGTTGAAGAGCCCGACGGCAAGCTTGGCGTCAACCTCGGAAACACCCATCTCGGAGCCGACAGCGGCGAAGTCGACATCCCAAATGCGCTGTTCCAGTGAGTCCTGGAGGAAGGCGAGTCCGGAGTCGAGGACCTCGAGGAATTGGTCCTCGCGCTCAGCCCTGACGGAGAGCAGCAGGGCGTCGGATTCGATCCGGGAGAGCAGTGCCTCGGCTTCGGCAAGATCTGGGTGGCCGTTCGTGAAGGCGTCGAACGGATCGAACCGCACGTTGTATACGTCCTGCGGGATGAACACATAGGTCCTGGTGTCCTCGTCATAGCTAATCACAGTGAGCTGTTCAAAGGCGATCGCGGCAATCACTGTGAGACCCTTCTCAGCCTCGTCCGCCAGTCCGTCTCGGTCGGTATCTCTGCCCGGCTGGTCACAGGTTGTTCCGACAAGTTCAGCCGAGGTCGCTGTACACGTACCCGGAGCCTGGAGAAGATCCTTGATGTCGTCAGGGAGGGTCTCGACCACAGCATTCTTCTCGTGAGCAGCCTCCACCTCCTCTATCTGAATCTCCTGGAAGGCGATCAGCTTCTCCGTTGCTGCCTGACCACCTTCGATCTGGGTGAGGGCACGATCGGCTGCACCCTGGGACTTCGCAAATGCCTCATCCTGGGTGATTTGGATGGACCGGAGGAACGCGATCACCTGATCGATCTCCTGCACGGACATGGCGCCGCCTCCGTCAAGGCCATTGGCCGGCATGGGTGTGCCCTCGCGGCCGAAGACGACCCAGTGGCGGACTTCGTCTTCCTGGTACCGGAAGAAGATGTCGTCAAGGGAGGGAACAGCCCACACCGTGTCGACGCCGGACCGCGCTTCCTTGAAGCCTGCAGCTCCGCCGCCGCCGGTTGGGCCGTGACAGACCGCACATTGGAATCCCTCAACGCTGAAGAATTCCGCACCCTCCTCGACATCCAACTCGTGGACCTCTTCGGCAAACGCCTCCTGCCGTCCGGGCTCGTTGAGTGCGTACCAAGGCATGATGACCGCCATGAGCACTGATCCGAAAAGCGCAGCGCGAAGGACACGGGTCAGCTTCTTGTTCTCGAGTTCGTCATCTGAAGCTCCAGGCGACAGGTTCGAGGGTGCTGGTTCCTGTGCCGTGATCTTGGAGCGGCGAGAGTTGACGTATAGGTATCCCATCCAACCGAGAATGAGTACCACGGCGAGCATGAGTGCGTACGCACCGATCCCGAGTCCGCTGCTTGAATCGGCAGGCTCGCCGCCGAGGACGAACACGATGGTCAGAAAGTTCACTGTGCAATCACCCCACGCAGTATGGGCCTTGGGGATAGGGCACCGTAAAGCTCTTCGACCTGGCCGTCTGCACAATCGTTCCCGTGTCGATCACAAGCTCCCCTGCACCGTCGATGCTCACCGCGAACCTGTCGAGATTCCTTGGCGCCGGCCCGGCAGAGTACTCACCGTGTGCGTTGTACTTCGAACCGTGGCACGGGCACTCGAACCCCTGGGATGGGATGCACTCCGGAACACGACAGCCGAGGTGTACACACCGATGCCACAGCGCCATCAGCGCAACACCATCGTCCTGGCCACCTGCCACGAGGAACGGGAACTCCTCGTACTGTGACCCTGGAAGCTTGCTCAGTTCGAACGGCACGATCCACGCCTGAGCCGACGGAATGGCTTTCGGTATGATCCTCCCGCCCTGTATCACCTCGGCCTTGAGGGCATCAAAATTGCCGGCCTTGATCGGTGTACCGAAACCACCTTTGAGTTTTGGCCAGATGAACGCGAGACTGGCAAGCGCGAACTGGAGCATGAAGAGTCCGAACACTGCACCGATTGCTCTGTTGAAGAACTTCCGGCGTGTGACACCGTACTCCTCTTCGGAGATTTCAACGCGCGGCTCGTCGTCCTTGTAGCCCGTCGGAGCCTCGACCATCGTAATGGTGGCCGTACCCCCACCTTGCTCTGCCACGGTCTGTTCCAAGGCATGACGTCGCGCCTTGTCGGCCTTTGCGGCCTTGCGGTCGAGCTCACCCTGGGTGATGGCGCCGTCCGAGTCCTTGCGGCGAGAAGCAACCGCGACGATCCCGAACGCCGCGATACCTGCGGCAGCGACGATGATCAGGATGAAGATGGTTGTTGCACTCATGGAGAATCGCTCATTCGAGAATCGTTTTCAGGTCGTCGAAGAATATGCCGTCTCTCCAAGGGTAGACGAAGTTGAACCCTGGCCCTCGGAAAAACGAGCCAAAGATCGTCACTACCGCGGCCGCCATGAAGAACACGGTGAAGATCGAGATTGCGAGCTTACGATCGGAGGGTCGCACCGACGGGTTGCGGTCGATGTACGGGATGAACGCGAGTGCAGCCAAGCCGAAGCCGGGAATGATGATGCCTGCGACCTGCGGGTCGAAGTACGCAAGGAGTTCCTGGAGACCGAGGAAATACCACGGTGCCTTCGATGGGTTCGGCTGCTCGTTGAAGTTCGCGAACTCCAGGAGCGGCGCATCGACGAATGCGGAGAGCAACGTGAGGAAAGCCAGCGTCACAAGTAGTGCCACGAACTCGATGGCCAACAGGTGCGGCCAAACGTTGACCTTGTCCTGCGGCTCCTTGCCGGCGCCCTGAATCGCACCGGCCTTGACAACCGTGAGCAATCGCTGGGTCCGATCCCCGGGAGGCGGCCCCGTAGGAGCGGCCGGCGCGGCTGGGGCCGACGGCTGAGCGGTTGCCGCGACTGGGGCAGCAACGGCAGGGCCACCCGCCATCGCCGGTACAGGTGCTCCGTCTGCCTTCGCCCGTGCAAACATCGACCGCTCGAGAAGCGGTCGAGGCACGCCATACTTCTCCGCCTCCCCGTCGAGATCGCGCCCGGGACCGCTGGCTGAAGGCTGAGAGCTGACAGCTGAAGGCTGTGCCGCCGGCGAAACCGGCGCCTCCTCCCCCTTCATCTCGGCGAGCACTTCCTCGACCGAACGGCCCTCGGCCTTGGCTCGCGCCTCGGCCGACCGTCTCAGGAGACTATCTGGTAGCTGTGCCACGGTTTCTCCTTAGAGGGGTCCTGAGATGCCACCGTCTTTACGGACCCGCCAGAAGTGGACGGCCATGAAGATGACGATGATGAACGGTAGGAAAAGTACATGAAGGACATAGAAACGCAACAGGGTGTCCGCGGTGATCTGAATACCACCGACCAGGACGAAGCTCACTTGGTTTCCGAAGACGGGTGCATACGCACCCATGTTGGACCCAACGGTCACAGCCCACAACGCCAGCTGATCCCATGGGAGGAGATAGCCGGTGAACGAGAGCAGGAGCGTGAGCAGCAAGAGCACGATTCCGACGACCCAGTTGAACTCACGTGGAGGTTTGTATGCACCGTGGTAGAAGACACGGCTCATGTGGAGGAAGACGGTGAGCACCATGATGTGGGCACCCCAACGATGCATGTTGCGCACCAACTGACCGAACGCAACATCTGAGCCGAGCGCTTGGAGATCGAAGTAGGCCTCAGGTGATGTCGGCCTGTAGTAGAACATCAGGAAGATACCTGTGATGGTCAGAAGGATGAACAGGAAGAAGCTCGTGCCGCCAAGGCACAATGTGTAGGACAGCTTCACTCCATGCCGTTTGACCTTCACGGGGTGGAGGTGATACAACACGTTGTTCATCACCACATACGACCGGTTCCTTGGTGAATCACTGCCGTCTGCGCGCATCGGGGATCCCGGCCGGAAGATCGAGTTCCACACCTGCGAATTGCGGACGTGATCACCCATCCCGGATACGGCTTCTCTCAAGCCGCCCTTCCCGTTTCCGTCTGCCAACCTGGCTCTCCTCGTCGTTACTTCTTGCTCACCAGCGCACGCCGTAGGCGTAACCGCTCTTCGTGTCGCGGTTACCCGTATCGAACTCCCATGGCGCCGCTTCGATGTCATCTGTCTGCGCGGCGATCGATCCACCGAACTTCCCGATCGTGATCACGTTCGTCGGACAACGGTCGACACACAGTTTGCACCTGGTGCACTCGGTATCGTCGATGAGGAACACCGCCTGGTTCTCCGGCTTGTTGTTCGGATCGTCAACACCGAAGGTCTCGGTGATGATCTCGGGACTGAGGATATGAATACATTTCCACGGACAGATATCGACACATCCGGCACACAGGATGCACTCGGATTGATCGATGTGGATGAACTGCTTCGGCTTGACCGCAGCGATCATGTATTCAGGATCAACGATCGCGAGTTGGTAGTCGTCGCGAATCGGCGGCGTCTCGAGCCACGCTTCCTTTGCCATCAGAGGTCAACTCGCATAGGTCTGCCATAGTTCGACACGGGTGTCGGTTTGGGTGTGTCGGCCTTCTTCACGCGCCCCTGCCACTTGTACATGATGACCGGAATGAGGATCAGCATTGTGGTTGTGAACCCGGCAGAGATCATGTCCTTGAGCGCTGCATAGGAGATGGAGACGTCGTTGTTCAGAACGAGGATCGGCGGCATCGTGATGAAGATCTTCTGCGGCGTCCATTCGAGGGTCGCCTGAGTGAGAGTGAGGAACTGGTTCGGGATGATCGCAAAGATGATGAACATCAACCCAGTGAAGAGCACCGATCCCAGCATCGCCCTCGCCCAGGTCAAAGGGCGTTGCCAGATCCATCCGAGCGTGACTCCGGCCATGGCGATGAGTACACCGCCAAGGGCGATCATCTGAGCAATCGCAACGATCACCCAGCCACGGGGAACACTGGGAAAGAGGACCCGACCGAGGTCATCCACGTCAGGTGACTCGGCCATGTGCACCAGTATCGAGCCACCGATGGCGACAAACAGGCCGATCGCGATGAGCGCGATTCCTGTGATGAGATGCTTTCGTTCGCTCACGGGTCTCCTAGCGGGCGACAGCAGTGTACGCCGCTGAAGTTGTCTCCGATACCCAATCTGGAGAAGAATCCGGATACCAGAATCTGGTTTCTGATTCCTGGTTTCCGTCCAATGAGGAATGGCGCCGTGGGTGCGGCTAGAGTCTCTGCGGCCGACAGATCGAACCCACAAGACATCCCAGCAGGAGGACGCTGCAAGCGTGACCGCCGACATCTCATCAAACGAAGCAGCTCAATCGGAGGCTGAGGACAACGGGGCAGCGATGGCCGGCAAGTACGTGCTGGTGGCAATGGTGCTACTCGTGATTGGGCTCGTACTCACCGCGCTTGCATCCTTACAGCTCGTGCTGCCGGACCTTCTCTCTGGTTCGGCGTACACGACGTACGGTCGACTGGCTCCAGCGGGCAGAGTGCTGCTCGGCGACGGCTGGCTCCCGCTTGCGGGTTTGGGACTCGCCGTGTATGTGCTCGGCGACATCACGAGTGGTGGCCTCAAGCGCAAGGCGCTCGCCACCGCAGGACTCATCACGATTGCTTTCGGAGCGCTTGCGGGTGCCGGCGACCTGGTCGGCGGATTGTCATCCGGAATCGTTGGGCAAGAAGGACCGGTCTGGACGAGAGCGATCTCGGCCGTCGGATATCTGCTTGTTGGGCTGGTAGTCACGGCAACGGCCAAACAGAAGGCAGATCGGCTCGGCCCAACAGGCTGGTACCTCACTGCTGCGTCATGGTGGCTCACTGCGTCTGCGGCGTTCGGGCTGATCCCACTCATGGCCGGAACACCCGGCTCGATCCAGGCTGCCTTCGCAAACGCCGGTCTCCACCGATTGTTCGTTGTGACCATGGCTGTAGGCCTTCTCTACTTCGCGTTCTCCAAGATCAGCGGAGCAGATCTCTCAGAACCGAGACCTCTGGCTGCACTCGGGTTCTGGTCCCTGACGTTCACATGGGCGTTCATGGGCGGCATCAACCTCGTGTACTCGGCGACTCCCGACTGGTACGAGACACTCACGATCGCCTTCGCGATCGGGACACTGGTCCCGGTGCTCGTGATCGTCACCGACCTCGGGTTGCTGCTCAAGGGTCGCGTGCAGGCCATCGGCGACAGGGCGACACTGCGATACGGGGTCGCCGGCGGACTCACTCTCATCGGAGTAACAGCTGTGAACCTCCTCCTGGCGTGGAGAGCAACAAGCGCCGTCGTCCAGTACTCGACGTGGGCTACCGGTCTCGATGTTCTTCTCGTTCTGGGCGGAGGGTCCTTTGCGATCTTCGCTGCCAACAGCGTGCGCAGAGGTGGAAGGGCTTCGGGCCCGAGCCTCCACTTCTGGGGGTCAGCGGTGGGCCTATCAGGAGCAGCGGTGGGCCTACTCGCCGGTGGCGTGGTCACAGGATTCTCATGGATCGCCGGGCCCTCGAGCCAGCTCTTCCCGAACTACGGTCCCGGCTACGAGGTCGCCGTCGTATCACTGAGACCGTTCCTGTGGGTTGCGGCGATTTCACTCACGATCTATGCCCTCTCACAGATCGTCTATCTGGTGCGGATCAATTCGACATCGGATGGGGAAGTGCCGGCACCGGATGGGCCACTCGACTACAACCTGGAGTTCGAAGGTTCAACGCGCTACGTCACATGGAAGAGACTCGTCTGGGGTGCGGTCGCCGTATGGGTCGCAGCGGCGATGTTCACAGCCGTCCTGCCGATGATGGACAACTCGGAGACTGCCGCGACGATCACAGCAGCTCGATATCGGGCCTATGAGCAGGGAACACCCGAGCTGGTCGGTCGCAACCTCTACCTGGCACAGGGATGCGCAGAATGCCACACGCAATCTGTCCGTCCGATCGTCGCTGATGTCGGTCTCGGTGCCGTGAGCGTCGCCGGTGACTACGCCTTTGAGAACCCTGCCCTCATCACAGGGACCAGACTTGGCCCAGACCTCATGCGTGTCGCCGACAAGGAAGGAATCAGTTCCGAGTTCTTGGAGGCTCATCTGAGGAACCCACGGGCTGCACGGTCGTGGTCGATCATGCCGTCCTACTCCTTTCTGTCGGATGCGGATATCAAGGCACTTGTCAGCTACATCGAGACGTTGAGGTAGGACGATGGACGAACTTCTCAAGCGAGTAGCCGAACTCAGGGGAATGCCTGCATCCCTCGTCGAGCGATCCGCCCAGGCCCGTGCCGAAAAGACCGGAACCACTGTTGAGGCTGTGCTCCAGGAGTGGGCGGGGGAAGCTGATTCGGCTCCTGCCGAATCAGCGCCGTCGGCTGCCGCGGCTGCCACCGCGGAGCCATCAGCAGAATCAGAGCCATCAGCCGCCAGCTCTCAGCCATCAGCGGAAGAAGAGCCGAGAGCCGAGGTGACGACGGATCATCTGATTCAGCTTGCTGCTGATGCGAAGCGAATGCCACCGAAGCTGATTCTCTCGTCGGCGACTGCACGAGCTGAGCATTCGAGTTCCTCACTCGAGGAGGTTCTTGCGGACTGGGCGGGTGTTGATCTGGGAGAGCTGCGGAAACAGGCGACAGGTGACAGGCAACAGGCAACAGGAGAAGAACCGGAGCCGGCAGCCGAAGAAGAGCCGAGAACCGTAGACCGTAAACCGAAAACCGCTGCGGCTACCGCCGCAGCTGCTCTCACCATGGATGACCTTCTCGACAAGGTCGCCGAGATCAAGGGTATGCCTGCTGCGCTCGCCAAACGGTCTGCAGAGGCAAGATCCAAGAAGACCGGTGAATCCGTGGAAGCGGTTCTCGCGGAATGGGCTGGTGTGGATGTCTCGTCGGTGGCCACCGACTCGGAGCCGTCGGCTGTCAGCCCTCAGCCATCGGCTGAAGAGAAGCCGGAAGCCGAGAAGGAACCAAAAGCTGAAGTGGAAGTGATCGAGGCATCACCGCCTGAGGCCGACGAATCGGCCGACGAGAGCCGAGACGCACCGGCGGTGCGGGGCGGGTATCCGCGGTGGCTTGCTGCCGCGTTCGTGCTGATTCCGCTCCTGGCCGTCGTGTACATACTTGTTGCACCAAACGGTCCCGACTGTGGGACCGCAGGCCAGCTTCTGGTCGACCCGGTCACCGGCGAAACGGTCAACTGCGACGGGACCGAATACGGTGTGAGCGCCGTCGACTTCTTCGCTCAGGGTGGTGCCCTCTATGCCCAATGCGCTGCCTGCCACGGCAGCGACGGATTCGGTGGCGCCGGCCCGGCGTTCTCTGCCGGCGCGGTACTCGCAACGTTCCCTGCCGGTTCGTGCAGCGAGCAGATCGAGTGGGTTCGAGTTGGTACCGCTGGATGGCCCGACCCAACATACGGGGCATCGGACAAACCGGTCGGCGGTTTCGGCCTGATGCCGTCGTTCGGACAGCTGACAGACGAGCAGCTTGCGTCGGTCAGCCTGTTTGAACGTGTTCAGTTCGGTGGCCAACCGGTCGAAGAAGCGTTGGTCGACTGTGGACTCGTCGAAGGTGACGGCGAGAGCAGCGAGGCAGCCGGTTCCTGACCGACCTTTCAGCCACAGCACCAAGTACGCTCGGCTCCATGGCAAAGACTGTTCTGGTCGTTGGTGGTGGTCCGGGTGGATCCTCGGCGGCGTACTGGCTCGCCCGCGACGGGGTTGATGTCCACCTTGTCGAAAAGAAGTGTTACCCGCGCGAGAAGGCCTGTGGCGACGGGTTGACGCCGAGAGCCGTCAAGCAGTTGCTCGACATGGGATTCAACTTCGACGGTTTCGACCTCCACCGTGTTGATGGGCTCAGGGCATACGCAGGTGACCTCAAGATCGAGATGCCGTGGCCGGACCACTCCGTGTACCCCGACTGGGGTGCAACGATACGCCGCGCCGACCTCGACGGCATCGTCGCCGGGATGGCTGAGCAGCAAGGGGCCGTTGTCGAGCAGGGCACCACAGCAACACCGATCGTTGAGAACGACAGGGTCGTCGGGGTTCAACTGACAAACGGTGACGGCGAACGAACCGTTCAACCTGACCTTGTGATCATTGCCGATGGATCCAACTCGCGCTTCGGCAGAGGGGTTGGCGCCGCGAGACGCAAGGATTTCCCGTTCGGTCTGGCGGTGCGGGCCTACTACGAAAGCCCGAACTCGGATGACTCGTTCATCGAGAGTCAGCTCGACATCAGGGACAAGGAGGGCAGAGCGATGCCCGGGTACGGCTGGGTGTTTCCGCTCGGCGATGGTGAGATCAACGTCGGAGCAGGTCTCGTGTCGACGTTCAAGGGTTGGAAGGATGTCAATACGAGCAAGATCCTTGATGCCTATGTGGCCGCTCTTCCGGAGCACTGGAAGGTCGTCGAAACCACGCGCCACACGAAACCCATTGGCGGCAAACTCCCCATGTCGTTGTCGGTAGGACCCAAGGTCGGGCGCAACTGGGTCCTCGTCGGAGACGCTTCCGGCGCAGTGAACCCGTTCAACGGCGAAGGCATCGACTACGCCTACGAAACGGGACGTATGGCCGCCTTCTACATCGCGGAGGCAGCCTCAGGAGTTGACTCGTCACTTGCAGGGTATGCCCAGGAGCTCGAGGAGACGTACGGCGACTATCACCGTGTCGCCAGAGTCTTCGTCAGGGCCATCGGGAATCCCGCGATCATGCGCTCCCTGACCACGGTCGGTCTGCGCTCGAGACCGCTCATGGAGTGGACCCTCAAAGTGATGGCAAACCTCCTAGACCCGGACGAGGCCAAGATGACCGAACACATCTACAAGGCGATCGAGCGCGTCGTGAACATCGGGAACTGACAGGCGTCAGTCGTAATACGTAATACGTAATACGTAATACGTATTACGTATTACGTATTACGTACTCGCGAAGCGTCGCTTCCGTGATGATTCCTTCGGCGATGACTCTGCCATCCTCCGTCTCGATGACCGGCACGCGGTCCG
>VAPA010603292.1_pt1 | contig 10212 bp, 9 predicted proteins | sample 3395041 | NCBI WGS metagenome assembly VAPA01 (sample SAMN08290432, study PRJNA428436) | hydrothermal vent metagenome | isolation source: Deep-sea hydrothermal vent chimney | place: Indian Ocean: Southwest Indian Ridge | depth 1973 m m
AACCGCTGAAGGAATGGTATTAAATATCAAACTCACTCATCAGGATATATCCGATATGACGGGACTGACACGTGAGACAGTTACACGAGTTCTTGATAAATTACAAAAAAATGAAGAAATTGCTATTCTGAAAGATAAATATATACGTTTAAGCAAGAATTTTTTTCAAAAAAATTTAAATATTTTGATTTAATTTACCTTTAGAAAGAGAAAATACAGTTTACTGCATTTTAGTCTCATATAATTCCCAAAAGAAAACAACTGTCTATTTTTAGGCAGCTGTTTTTTTATCAAACAAGAGATTATTGTTACCTATTAAATTTCTTCCGCCTGTAATACGTTGCTACACCAACCATACCTGACCCAAGTAGCAGCAAGGTGCCAGGTTCGGGTACAGCAATTTTTCCAGTTCCATTGATATCCCATGTACCATCACCATTATTAAGTGCACCATCAAAAGAGAGAAGCATTGATGCAGGATAATAACCAAGAGTTGCTGAGTCTAATCCATGGACTGCAGCAAGTAAGTCAGTGGCCCACTGAGAAGTACCACCGGAAGTAGTTGGATTAATAACAAGGTTGTCAAGGAAAGTCATATAAGAACTGCCCACAGCTGTTGGATCAAAGCTGCCTTTGATTATAACATCTGCACTGAACCATATATCGCCTGATACAAAGTCCTTAAGCATTATTGTATCATCCTGAACACCGTTTAATGAAGTATTCAGAGTGGCAGTTGCACCAAGAACAGCATCAGATGGAGTCCACGAATAAAAGTTTGCATCTGTTCCATCTGACCACCTGACATGAAATACACCAGCCGCATCATCTGTATACAGATTATCCGCTCCATTAGTATCCCAAATAAAAGAAGCACCAAAATCCAGCCAAGGCAAGGTTGTTGCATGGAGATTAGTTGTGACCAGCATTGCTGTTACAACTAATATTGCACATAACAAAAACTTTTTCATCTTCATCATTTTTCTCCTCTATTTATTGTTTGATTTTATATTTTAATTTTTTTTCTTTAACTTAATAAATTATAAGCAATACTTATGCCACTTTATGATATGAATCATAACGTCCTGTAATTAAATTGAAATGTGTTTTGAAAATTTATTTGGGTTTGAAATTAATTTGACATTATGTAAAGAAAACCGACAAATAACATCAAATATTTCCTACTTCCCAGTTCATAGCCAACATAACATATTAATTATTAATAGAATTATGATAGCCGATTAGGAAAGCATAAAACTGTAAAGTTTTATTATATAAAGTAAAGGAATCCGACACTACACAATTTCTCAATACTGCATGAAAATTCATACAAAAAAAGTATTCCAATTTAAGGAATCCCGGCAACGCTTGTAATTATTATTTAATTTCAAGGAGTTTTATCATTTATGCTTAACTGGTATTATTATTGCTGATATTTACCAAAATGTTTCTGATAACATGTGATTTGAGTCACCGAGTTTATCGTTGAGTGATTTTAGAATAAGATTATGAAACAAACTGAAATCAATAATATTTGGGGAGAAAACACTCATGCAAACTAAATATTTATTTTACGTTTTGTTAGTATCAACTTTTATGTTAGCAATTGCAGGATGTGGCGGTGGCGGTGGCGGTGGCAGTGCAGCCGGTGCAGCAATAAGCAGTATTCCAGATAATCCTCCCCCACCCTCACAAACAAGTTCTGTAACACTTACCTGGGACGCACCTACAACAAATTCTGATGGCAGTCCATTAACTGATCTTGACAGATATAAAATATATTACGGATTGGGATCAGGAAATTATACATTAACAGCAACAATTGACAAACAATATACAAATGCTACAATAAGCAGCCTTACAGCAGGAACATGGTGTTTTGGTATAACTGCGTTTGACACGTCAGGAAATGAAAGCTCCTATTCCAGTGAAGAATGCATTACAATCTAAAGATATTGAGATCGTACATAATTATGTGTTTTTTCTGTTAATTCCCAGAGAAACAGCTAACTTTTATTATGGATTAGTCTTCCTTCCTGATTCCCTCTCTCCAGCTCACCATTTTTTCCAGATTATTGACGGAGGGCAGGAATTCTTCAAAGATAGCTAATATATGCCCTGTAAATTCTGTAAGGATCAGATCATTCCGAGTATCTTCTTCTTTCAGATATTGTGTTGACGATATTCTGATCAATGCCACATTTGTATCACGATTAAGTATTGCATCAATACCATGTCTCAAACGCTCTTTGAAACGCTTTGTAACAATCCCATTATTGGTAATATACCAGTAAAATTGTGATATTATAAAGTTTCCTTTAGCATAAACAATTTCTTTTACAGGTATCTTCCGTCCTCTGACATCAATGATATTCACTTTGGTCGAGATAGTATCCCACCTGTATGCAGGTACCAGGTGCCTGCCGGAAAACACGTCCGCGCCATGCCGATACTTGCCCCAAAAGCCAATATATAAAAACAGCGATTCCCCATTGGCATTAACATACTTTCTATAGAGATACTCATCGGTATTGGCTGGCAACTCTCTCTGCTCCTGAAATACATCCTGTCCTGTCCATTCACCGATATTTAACGGGAAGTAGGCAAGACTCTTTTGGGTCTGAACGGGCTTACCATAGGGCATCTTATCGATGAACAGATAAGATAATCCAATAATAATAATTATTATTATTATGTATCTCTGCGTTCGCAACATCGAAACAGATATCCGGTAATAAATATAATTGCGATTCCCAAAGGTGTGACAAAAGCCCAGGCATTCCCATGAAACTTCATGGCAGCATCACCATTAATGAAATAGGCAAGGAATCCAATTATGACAACTCTTAAAATGTTTGTTAATACTCCTATGGGAATAGAAATGATAACAAATGCAACTCTAAATGGGTATGATTTGAGAAACATGTACGCAAATGCACAACTTATCGCAAGAGTAGAGATGGTAGTTCTTATGCCACTGCACGATTCACTGATCAATAATGAAATGGAAGGAAGATGAATAACATTCCCGTCTTTTAACAGCGGAATATTAAAAAGCAAAAGAATTGACGTTGACGAATAGGCAATAAACTGTTTTAAAGGCTCAGCGATTGCATTAAAAACCGATACCGGAATAGGCAGCGTAAATAATAAAAAGAGAATGGGCGGAGCTATAATTCGAAATACGTCGGTCCCATATATGAAACGAATTACAGCTACTGTAATTATAGTAAATGCTAATGCCTGAATAAACAGGATATAGGTGAACCTTCCGAATACAAAAAGCGCTATACCTGATATCAGTAATAAAAAGCCGCTTTTAGAAAAGAAATTATTTTTCGGATTAATCTGTAGTTTTATCAGTTTGTCCCTCTGCACCCACAACATGTAAGCAGAAAAAAGTGGGATCATTAACGCAGAAGAAGATTCCGGCTCAGAATCCCAGTACATGTATAATTCAAAAAAAGACGGATAAAATAACAAACCGGCTACTATGAGAAGTAACGAGGTAAAGATGAACGTGTGTAATGAAAATCTCACTTTATTAATTAATGATAGAATCAGATGAATCCAGAATATTATCAGTTATGCTTCTTCTCTCTTAATAGTTGCGAAAAAGTGTTCCAGGATTATTCTAAATTATTTGGAGATCATCCTCATTTATTCAGGAAGCCACCATTTTTTAAATATTCAACAATCAATTGCACACTTTCTTCAAGAGAGATAATTCCTGTATCAATAACCATCTCGGGATTCTCAGGCTCCCCGTAAGGAGATGATATCCCTGTGAATTCAGCAAGTTCCCCTCTTCTCGCCTTTGCATACATTCCCTTCACATCCCGACTTTCACAAACCTCCAACTTGCAATTACAATATATTTCTATAAAATCACCTTCATTCACCAGCTTTCGTACCATTTTCCGGTCTTCTCTAAATGGAGATATGAATGCAGTGAGGGCGATAACTCCGGCTTCTATAAATAATTTGCACATCTCTCCTATACGCCGTATATTCTCTTTCCTGTCCTCGTTTGAAAATCCCAGATTCCTGTTAAGCCCGTGACGAACGTTGTCTCCATCAAACACAAATGTACGGCATCCCATCTGATGCAACTGCTCTTCAACAGCATGAGCAAGAGTTGATTTGCCGGCACCTGACAGACCCGTGAACCAGAGTATTGCACTCTTATGTCTATTCTGATTCTGACGCCTTTTCCTTGTAACTGTGGCATGATGCCATACAACATTGTTATTAGGTGTACTCTTCATTTTTCCCATCCTTTAGATATCCAATTATATCTCACATATCTCTATTACTCTAAAATTTCATCATATGAAATGCAAAAACCGCCTTTGAAAAAATTCTTAGGTATTTAGGCTTAATCTGATTGGTCACACAAATTCTCTTCAAAAGATATAAGTCATCACCCTTTCTGTTAACTCCCGGGAAAAGCGTACATCCACATGACAATCCTTCATCCTGTACTATGCCCCTGACTTCTTCACTTATATCCTTCACTGAGCCATAAGGATATGCAAATGATTGAATATCCTTACCCAGTTTTAACTGAATACGCAATTTTGATGCCCAGATCTCATCGCGCACCTCTTCTGAAGACACCCTGGATAATGACAGGTGATTCATCGTATGTGCTCCAAATTCTACAAGACCATCCTTGCCCATTTCAATAATTTCATCCCATGATAAGATTTCTTTGCTTAACTCCTGAGAAGGAAAACTTTCTCCCATCTGTTCATATATATATGAAATCAGACTGCCTCTATCTTCTGCATTAATATCTTTGCTATATTCATTTATATTGTAAATAGCGTATTCTTTTAACAGCTTTGAGTTGAGACTGTATGATTCGAGTCCTATACCTGTCAAATCAATTTTTTCTTTTGATGTATTATCAAAGGCATAAATCAGAACATCAACAAATGGAGGAACCCTGTTGTCAAGCGACTCTGTACATATAAATATTGTTACCGGAATTTTAAACTGCTTAACAATGGGGAATAATATCTTGTAAAAACTGCTATACACGTCATCAAATGTTAATACAATAGAGTTCCTCTGTATTGGTTCATTATTCTCCATTTCAAGTAATTTTACTGCTTCTCTAAGAGGAATAATATTGTATCCCTGCTCAATTAAATACTTAACATGACTGCAAAACACTTCTGAAGGAACTTGCAGGTTCAGATAATCTTTATCAGATATGTCATGATACGCAAGAATTTTTATTTTGTTGTTTTTTCCATTCTTGTTTTTCAGATAACGGAATAGCATTAACATGCCGGTGTAATATAAGCTAACACTCACTGCCAGTCTGCCTGCAGATTTCGCATTTAAGACTATCCTCTTTTTATAAACAGATAAAATATTTATGTTAAGTTCAGTCTTCTTAGGGCCACCATTCTTTCTGTCAGCAAGTTTTCTGTCATCAAAGATACTTCTATAGAAACTTTCATGATTATATATCATATTTTTGATGTTAAAAAGTTTCTCAACTCTTGACCTGCTCTTTTGGCCCATTTCGAGCCTTTTGGAAGGATTGATATAAAGGTAAATCAACGATTCAGCTAATTTGTCTGGGTCAAACGGGGGTATAACTATTCCATTTTCTCCATCAATTACCGATTCTGCGTTTCCGCCTACAGATGTTACGACCAGAGGCTTACCCATTGCCATTTTTTCGAGTATAGAATTAGAAAAGCCTTCATTGCTTCCCGGAACCAGACACGCGACATCCATGACAGCGATATATTGCCTGACATCATTCTGTCTTCCAATAAAGTTAACAATATCACTCATTCCATGATCCCGGCAATAACGCTTGCAGTGTTCTTCAGTTGGGCCATCCCCAACAACCACTATCTTTAATCCATTTATTTTGTCTTTAACTTTGCCAATTGCCTTAAAAAAAATGTCATAATTTTTTTCGGGTCTGAAGTTGGCAACAGATCCTATAACAAAGGCATTCTCATCGATTCCTAATCTCTTTCTCTCATTTATTTCGTATTTCCTGTCAGGAACACTAAATTTTTCCAGATCTACACCGTTGTAAATTGTGGTCTGCTCTGACATCGGCACATTTTCATCAACTTCTATCCTCTTTCCAACTGCATTACAGACAGTAATAAATCTATCTATATACTTGTTACATAGCCTGTTCATAAAAAAGTGAACCTTTTTTTTCATATCTCCCACATCTCTTCGACTGGATATTATGTAATGTATACCTGACAGTCTTGCAGTAATCACTCCATATGTATCAGATTTATAGTGAAATGTCTGAACAATATCGATCATGTTATCTTTTATGATTTTTCTGAGTTCAAAACACTTCAACAAGGCACTTGGCGTATAATATCTCGCAACCGGCACATGATACACTTGTATTCCAGTGCTTCGAATTTTTTCTATAAATGAACCCCAGATATTAAAAGATACAATTGAGCAGTTGAACTTATTCCTGTCGAGATTTTTGACCAGATAGTACAAGTGGTTCTCTGTTCCACCCTCACCACATAATGTATCTATTATGTAGAGGATATTTATTTTTTCTTGACGTTTATTGATATACACTTTCAAAATGTATCAGGCGGGAAATACCGAAGAAATAATAATCATTTTACTATAAATCGTAATCCCTAAAATCTATAGATTCAAATTTGCCACTCTCACCGGGCATTTCGTATATTCCAATCTTTCTGTCTGATGCAATTTTCAAATAATCATCAGACAGATATGTATCTTTCCTTTCTTCCATCTCTTTTTTAATAAAAAATGCGGAGACTGCATCTAAAGCGACAGGATCCGTTGAAAGAAACAGCCTGTTTGGATTGTCATTATTATATATCTTCCACTTATCAGGAGGGCCGCCCTTTTTCTTTAACCGGCCAAAGAGGGCATCCATCACAATCAGTCTTGTTTTCTCTTTAATAACAGGATGTGCATTTATATCGGCAATAGATTCATGGATTATCGGGGGATGCAGGTACTTAGGTGAAAGGCTTCCATCACTGAAACGTACTGTCCCATAATGGTTTTTCAAAGCACCTGAAGCAAGTACAAACTGATGACTTTTAAATACAGGCACATTAATAATATGGTCAGCAGAAGTAACAACTTCAGGGAGATAACATTTAATTCTCTGTCCTTTTTTATCAATGATTTCGTGGGTCATTTTTATCTCATGATTCTTGTCTGCTTTCGGTAGAGGATTGCCAACTGTTTTGTAGATTATTCTTCTCATAAGAGAACTGCCATACGGCTCTACATATTTAACTGGATACTTTATACGTTTTCTATAGGAGTCAGGGATAGTTCGTGAGCAGTCGTAAACAATTATATTTTCCGGTGATACTTTCAGAAATTCTATTAATCCTTTGACAATAGAGTTTATTACGGCAGGTGATACAACAAGGTTATCACTGAATTCTTTATGCAAGTCATTAAAATTAGGCTTTATTGCAATCACGTCACCATCCTTATATGACTCAAAAATACACCTCCACGCTGATTCAATAGATTTTTCTTCTGTCAAATCCATAAGACCTCTATTTAACATTTCATCGACAACCAACTGGTCTATTGAGTCAACATATGGGTAGGTGTCAGACTCGGGGTGAGTCACTTTATCTGAATGAACAGATACTACGCTGGAAAGAACATTACATTTATTGTTTTCTTTTTCTATCGGCACTATATCATTAAACGCATAAGCAAACCTGTTATTAAACAACCCAAGCAATCTGGAAATTACTAATGATATTCCTCCATAAAGAGGCGCTTTAATAAAAAACCTTCTGGTAATTTTCATTCAAAAAAAGTAATGCCCTGAACTAACTGATTCTATATGCGGAAACTTGCTACCTGTACCTATAGAGAGCCTTGTCCTTGAACCGATTTATATAGTAATCAATTTTCTCCGGTAATGTTGAATAAGTGGACGGCATGTTACAACTGGTGCAAATTTTGATCCTTTTTTCCCTCTGACGATCAATAAATTCCCTATGGTATTTATTGCCCCATAATTTTTCCAGTTCATTCTCTTTATATATATTCCCGATAACATATGCAGGATAGAAAAGACAGGGAGTTACATCACCGTTAGGATTAACTGTGAGTACGGTTGTGCAGATCTGACAACGCCTAATTCCGTATTCTCCCGATGTAAAAGCTAAATCAGCAGCCAAATCAACGCCTTGGTAATTTATATAAGGTATGTCATTGTTACTGCCGGATTTCAACTTAAGTATAGTTTCTCTGAAATATCTGGTCTGATCTTTACTCATTAAATGAGATTTGCCTTCACTTGTAACAAAAAACGGTTCAGGAAGAATACCGTTCACTTCAGACGCAGAAATATTCTGTTCCGAAAACTCCACTACAACCCTGGGATAAATCCCATCAACCGGATACTGTTTCAGAAAATCAACTACTCCCATAAATCGATCATAATTCATATTTAAAACTGTTGAACAGACAATAATCTTGGGATTATCAGAGTTATTTCGTGCCTCAATCAAATTTTCCAGCGCCTTTTTTACTTTGTCAAATGTCCCTTTTACACCACGTATCATATCACTGGCAGAATCTATTTCATCCAAGGAAAAGTAAATTGTACCTAACCCTGCAGTAACAAGATTCCTGGCAGTTTCCTTGTCCAGCAGAATACTATTTGTAGGGAAAAAGGTATTAATTTTTTGCTCCGTGCAGAATTCTATAATTTTAAATATTATATCTTTTCTTAGAAGCGCATCCCCTCCAAAAATTTCTACTGTTTCAATGCCATAATCCTTCATTCTTTGAAATACTTTTCTCCAGCCAGCCCAATCTAACTCTGATTTCATTTCAGCATTACGCTTCCAAATGTTACATGCCTTACATTTACTTGTACACCTATACGTCAAAAAAACGATGGAATTCTTGGCTCTCACTTTATATGAATTTATTTCGCGTTTGATTTCATCTAACAAAACAGGCATTATTACTTTCCCTTTCTGTTTAAATAGGAAGTATCTTCACAATTTTCCATTCATTAAATATCATTATTCTATGATCCTTGCTTTAGCAATTCTTCTATTTTGATCAGCGAGGTAATCCCGGATCAACCCATTCCTGAGTTTTTTATGCAATTCCCGAAAGTGTGTTACCGTGGTCATATTGTCCAGATATAATTCTCCTTTCTCTGTTTGCGTATAACCTTTCACCGCGCCTTCTTCAATCTCATGCAGACTCCTTGTGACCAACTGAGTCCCTACTTCCATTAGTTTAACAAATATTGTTATCTCATTATCATCATACACCAGTTCAGGTCGGCCCTGGTGTATGATATCTCCGTCATCAATTCCCGGATTAACATAATGAACTGTAACCCCCACATATTCCGGCTCTTTATTGTATAAGGCCCAGAAATAACAGGAGCATCCACGATATTGAGGAGCAATTCCACTATGCAGATTAATCGTTCCAAGGGGTGGAACCGCAAGGAGATTGTCCTTGAGAATTGAACAACCACAAGCTGCGATAACATCCGGTTTCAGTTCCTCAAGTAATGCAACATTTTCAGGTGACGATACGTCTCTAATGTTCGTATGGTACACAGGACAACCTTTATACGAATCTATCATTTTCCCTTTGTCATAAAAATTCTTATTAAATATTTCAGACACCTTTTTTTCATAATTTCTGAAATATATTTTATCCAGTATTTTTTTCCCCAGTTCATAAACATTCAATTTATCTTTCAAAGACAACTTTGATATTTTTTTTGCTGCACTTTCTACAGTAGAAACAGTTCTATATTGTGGTTCAATAAAAATACCGACTACATTAAATTCATCAATTATATGGCTTGCCAAGTATTTATCCTGAATATCAGAACTTATGATAATCACAACTCTCAATTTATCTCCCGTCATCGTATCAATAATCTTCGTATTTTCTTGATTTTGGTTACAAGCACAACTTCCAAAAAATATAGCATCTTGGCATATACCGTACCACTGAATACTGTAATATTTTTATAATTTCGTGTATTTTGGGACCATTTTCTTTTGTACTCATCCTGCACACCACACATATCATATTCATAAATTCCATTATTGAATAAATTTTCTATAATCCTGTAATCCAGATATGCCCCTGGTGAAATATTTTTATATTCTTTATCGAATTCGGCTAATAGTGCTATATCATTAT
>VAPA010467591.1_pt1 | contig 10200 bp, 5 predicted proteins | sample 3395041 | NCBI WGS metagenome assembly VAPA01 (sample SAMN08290432, study PRJNA428436) | hydrothermal vent metagenome | isolation source: Deep-sea hydrothermal vent chimney | place: Indian Ocean: Southwest Indian Ridge | depth 1973 m m
TACTCCGAGGTCGAATTTTCCCGCGTCACTCGAAGTACTTCGTCCAGTGTTGTCTCCCCCTGAATAATCTTACGAATGCCATCTTCTCTCAATCCAGCACTTCGGGTACGGCAATAATGCTCAATTTTCGACTGGCTTTTACTTTCGTGGATCATAGCCGCAAGTGATTCATCGATCTCAATCATTTCATAGATTCCGGATCGGCCCTTATACCCGGTTTGCAGGCATTTCGAACACCCCGTCGTTTTGTATACGGTGTCCTGTTCGCCGATACCATAAATATCCAGTTCTTCCCTGCTTAGTGTAACTTCAGTTTTACAGTGCGAACAAAAGCTACGTACCAGGCGTTGCGAAATAACACCGAGCAAGGTTGAGGACAGGAGAAATGGTTCGACCCCCATATCCTGTAGACGCGTGATCGCACCTACTGCCGAATTGGTATGAAGGGTCGACAATACCAGGTGACCCGTAAGACTCGCCTGCACTGCAATTTGTGCCGTTTCGCTATCGCGTATTTCACCGACCATGACCACGTCGGGATCCTGTCGCAGTATCGCTCTCAACCCCTTCGCGAAAGTCATATCTACTTTCGTATTGACGGGTGTTTGACCGATACCATCAAGATCGTATTCAATCGGATCTTCAACCGTCAGAATATTACGTTTTGAATCGTTCAAAGCCGTGAGCATCGCATAGAGTGTCGTCGTCTTTCCCGAGCCGGTTGGCCCGGTTACCAGGATAATACCGTGCGGTTTCTGAATCATTTGATCGACCCGGTGTCGGTCCGTATCGGACATCCCGAGTTGCAACAAATCCAGTCGACCGGCCTGTTTGTCGAGAAGACGCATGACAACACGCTCCCCGTGTCCCGAAGGCAGGGTCGAAACCCGAATATCGACAGGCCGGTTCGCCACCTTAAGCGAAATTCGTCCATCCTGCGGCAATCGTTTTTCAGCAATATCGAGTTGGGCCATAACTTTGATTCGAGAACACAGCAGGCTTGCGATCTGGCGCGGGGGTTCCAGTACTTCGCGTAATTCACCGTCTACCCTGAAGCGAATCGAAAGCCGGGTTTCAAATGGTTCTACGTGAATATCCGAGGCATTTTCCTTGATTGCCTCGGTAATCAAGGCGTTGATCAGGCGAATTATTGGTGCGTCGTCGTTACTTTCTAGCAAGTCCTCCGGTTCGGCCAGCTCTCGAGCTACGTCGTCCAGATTGAGTTCGCCACCAATTTTCTCCGCCTGGTTAAACGATGTTTCACGATTCATTTCAAAGTACTGGCTCAATAATCGATTAAATTCCTGATCGCTTTGAACCGAAATACTATCGACCATCCCCAACAGGCGTTGAGCCTCGGCAATCGCATTGACTGGCGTTTCCTTGCGGGTAATTAAACTAAGTTTTCCATTCGATGATGTCGTCGAAGCGACGACTCCAAATCGTTTGCAAAAAGAATAAGGCAGTTTGGCTGCTGGCGACATGTATTGTGACCTTAGTTTAAATTAGCGCATCACAAGCGGATTCAGCATCGATTCCGCCGTTGATATACATTTGGTAATGCTTCATAGATATCGCCCTGTCAGCCTTCCTCGTAGTATTTTTTTAATGTAAGCCACTACGCGCTTTATTCTATAGATAGATCAGAAGGGTGTCCTCGATTTTTTCCGCCACAGACGAACGACCGGGGTTTCGAACCGACCTCTAACCCCGGCTGCCAGCCATCTACAGAAATTCAAAAAACAGTTATGCTGATTCTTTCAGGCGGGTTTACTCGATCGCTCAGAAATTTTGGATTCAAACCATTTCCTAAAATTGACTCGCTGCAATAGCAAAATTCCGGCTATCACAGCAAAGATTCCAGCTTTGAGGTAATCGGCCTTGACCAGCCACAAAAAGTGCAGCACACCCAGCAGGGCAATCAGGTAAGTCAGTCGATGCAATTTCTTCCAGTTCTTGCCCAGTCGTCGAACCATGGCCTGATTGGAAGTGATTGCTAACGGAATGAGCAGGATGAAGCCGCTGAACCCCAGTGTGATGTAAGGGCGTTTAATAATGTCTTCCAGCATGTCAGAAAAATTAAACGAATGGTCGGCGATAAACCATACCAGGAAGTGAATAAAAGTATAAAAGAATACATAGAGCCCCAACATGCGTCTAAAACGCATCAATACAGACCAGCCAAACCACTGCCGAAGCGGCGAGATGGAAAGCGTGATCAACAGGAAACTCAGGTTCCAGTCACCGATATCCCGAGTAATCGTTTCAATCGGGTTGGCGCCCAGGTCTCCATAGAAAACTTTCCATACCAGGCTCAAAATCGGAAGCAGGCACAGTATAAACAGAACTGGCCTGGCAAACGGCGACCTGAGCGTCTTCGGCAAATCCATATTTAAGGCACCCCTGACTAGTAGTTCGCTTTCAAATCCATGTCATCATACATGTGCGCTACCTCTTCTTCATAGCCATTGAACATCAGGGTTTCACGCTTAAAGATATCACCTATGCGGCGTTCCTTTTTTTGCGACCAGCGCGGGTGATCGACAGTCGGGTTAACATTGGAGTAAAACCCATACTCGCGCGGGCTCGAAATATTCCAGGTCGTTTCTGGCTGTTGATCGACAAAGTCAATGCTGACGATCGACTTGATACTCTTGAATCCATATTTCCAGGGTATAACAAGCCGAACGGGTGCACCATTTTGATTTGGCATGGTTTTGCCATACATACCGACGGCCAGTAATGTGAGTGGATTGGTGGCTTCGTCTATGCGTAGCCCTTCCCGATAAGGCCAGCGTAACACGCTACGATTTTGCCCAGGCATACGCCGAGGATCATGCAGGGTTTTGAATGCCACGTATTTTGCCTTCGATGTCGGTTGCAACGACTTGATAATCGACGCCAACGGCACGCCCAGCCATGGAATTACCATCGACCAGGCCTCTACACAGCGCAGACGATAAACTCTTTCTTCAATCGCAAACGGCTTGATCAAGTCTTCCAGCGAATATTCACCAGGCCTTTCGCATTCACCACCCACGATAATCTTCCAGTCGTCGGTGTTAAAATTCTTTGCGTATCTGGCCGGATCGGATTTGTCGGTACCAAACTCATAAAAGTTATTGTAACGCGTGGCATCGTCTTCCGGCGTCAACTCTTCGTCGAGGGTTATTACGTTTTTCTGATAATCACCGATACGCAGGGAAGCGCCTGCCGTCAGCCACGGATTGAGCAGCAAAGCGGTACCGATCATACCCGACGCCCTCATGAATTGACGGCGCCTACGATAGATTGACTCGGGCGTAATTTCCGACGCTGGAATATCTGACACTTTGCTTATTTTGATCACAATACTTTACCCTGCATACAGGCTTACTAGACCATCATCGGAACAATTAGTTCTCTATTAACCACCTATTGAATCCATTTTCTCGCATTCCTGAAGATTCTCATCCAGGGCCCATACTCGCCCCAATCTGGTGACTGCCAGGAATTCTGTACGCTCCGAAAGATGCGCTCGGGATGCGGCATTAAAATTGTAAATCGACCGTCATCATTGGTGAATCCATTTAATCCAAGTGCCGATCCATTGGGGTTAAGCGGGTAGAGCTCGCTCGCCTGACCGTCGGCATCGACATATCGAAGGCAGGCTTGATGAAGATCCAGCAACGACTGGTTGCTACACTGCCTTTCTTCCACCCTGCCCTCACCGTGGGAGACGACCACCGGCATCATCGATCCATGCATACCGTCGAGAAATAGCGATGGTGATTCGAGTATTTCTGCCATTACCACCCTGGCTTCAAACTGTTCGGACTTATTCCGTACGAATCGTGGCCAGTTAGACGCGCCGGGGATCAACTGGTAAAGATTCGACATCATTTGGCAACCATTGCAAATACCGAGGCCGAAACTGTCGTTTCGATCGAAAAATGCGGTAAATTCATCGTATGCGCGCTGGTTATACAATATCGATTTTGCCCAACCTTCCCCAGCGCCCAGCACATCGCCGTAGGAAAATCCGCCACAGGCTGCAATTCCCTGAAACTCAGCCAGGCTGGTGCGTCCCTCCAGAATATCGCTCATGTGCACATCGAATGAAATGAACCCGGCGCGGTCAAAAGCAGCCGCCATTTCTACCTGACCGTTAACCCCCTGTTCGCGCAAAATAGCGATTCGGGGCCCTTTATTACCAATTAGCGGGGCAGCAACGTTGTCGCCCGGATCGAAACTTAAATTCGAAAACAGGGCGGGTTTTCGATTGTTCAGGATCAAATCGTACTCTTGCTTCGCACATTTGGGGTTGTCACGCAATTTCTGCATCTGAAACGAAGTTTCTGACCAGGCGCGCCTGAGGGAAATAATTGACTCGGACAAAACCGTATTTTTCTGATGCTTGATCAACAGCGTCTCAGACCCGACAGGCTGACCTATCGTATGGCTGATATCGGCGAGACCAAAATCGCCCAGCACCCCTTGCACAAGCCCGAGCCGAGATTTAGATACCTGGATCACGGCACCGAGCTCTTCGGCAAATAGTATCGACATCGGTATTTCACCGAGACACGATATATCGCAATCGAGGCCGCTACGCCCTGCGAAAGCCATCTCGCACAGGGTCGTTATCAGGCCACCGTCGGAACGGTCATGGTAAGCCAGGATCGCGTCCTGCTCGATCACGCGCTGTATTGCGTCAAAGAAAGACTTAAATAAGGCTATGTCGTCCATATCGGGACCGATGTCGCCGGTGTGCTGGTATACCTGCGCCAGTGCCGACGCACCGAGGCGATTTTGACCACGGCCCAGATCGATTAATACGAGTTGCGAACCCTCATCGCAGGGTTTGATGTCGGGCGTAATCACTTTACGCACATCGGGCACCGGCGCGAAGGCCGAAATAATCACCGACAGTGGCGCGGTTACGGCCTTGGTTTTTTCTCCCTCTTGCCAGGTCGTCTTCATCGACAATGAATCCTTACCTACTGGAATGGTGATACCCAGCTGTGGGCAGACATCCATACCCAGTGTCTGAACCGTATCGAACAGGCGCGTGTCTTCTCCATCGTGCCCAGCTGCTGCCATCCAGTTGGCCGATAAAACCGTCCGCGACAGGTCCCCGACGCAGGCCGAAGCCAAATTGGTCAGGGCTTCGCCGAGCGCCATGCGGCCAGAGGCCGGCGCATCGAGAATCGCAAGCGGCGTTCTTTCGCCCATGCTCATAACCTCACCGCTATATCCCTGGTAATCGGTAAGCGTAACCGAAGCGTCTGCTACCGGTACCTGCCAGGGGCCTACCATTTGATCGCGCGCAATCAGGCCACTCACCGATCGATCCCCAATGCTGATCAGGAAAGTCTTGTCGGCTACTGCAGGCAATTTCAATACTCGGTATAGCGCTTCACTGATTTCGATATCATGGGTTTCGAACGCTTGTTGCGAAGCCGTTATACGTACCGCTTCTCGATGCATCTTAGGGGCATTACCGAGTAGAATTTCCAGTGGCAAATCGACCGGTGTATTATCAAAGTGATGGTCTCTTACTCGTAATACTTTTTCTTCGGTTGCCTTGCCAAGTACTGCATAGATACACCGCTCGCGCTTGCACAGACACAGAAAATCATCCAGGCGGTCATCTGAAATCGCCAGAACATAGCGTTCCTGGCTTTCGTTGCACCAAATTTCCATCGGCGACATTCCCGGCTCATCGTTAGGCACAGCACGCAAATCTAGTTCGGCTCCACGCCCGGCATCGTTCACCAGTTCTGGCAAGGCATTCGACAATCCACCAGCGCCGACGTCATGAATAGACAAGATCGGATTATTTGCGCCTTGCGCAAAACAACGATCGATCACTTCCTGCACACGTCGCTCCATTTCTGGATTTCCTCGTTGTACCGAGGCAAAATCAAGATTTTCGCTGCTGCTTCCACTAGCCATCGAGGAGGCTGCGCCACCACCGAGTCCAATTAACATAGCAGGACCGCCGAGCACCACGATATTCGCGCCGACGGGAATGTCTTTCTTGTCTATATGTTCGCGTCGAATCGATCCGACACCACCGGCAATCATGATCGGCTTGTGATAGCCGCGAATTTCGGTTGCATTTTCGGTTTTTACCACCTGCTCATAGGTACGGAAAAAGCCGCAGGTATTGGGACGACCAAATTCATTGTTAAATGACGCAGCACCAATCGGCCCCTCGGTCATGATATCGAGTGCCGACGCGATTCGTCCGGGTTTACCGTTGTCCTGCTCCCAGGGTTGTTCAAATCCTGGGATTTTCAAATTTGAAACCAGAAATCCGCACAGCCCTGCTTTGGGTTTAGACCCGATTCCAGTCGCGCCTTCGTCGCGTATTTCACCCCCCGAACCTGTCGCGGCGCCGGGAAACGGGGATATCGCTGTCGGGTGATTGTGAGTTTCTACTTTCATCAAAATATCGAGTTGCATCTCTTCGTAACGGTAATCGCCCGGCTCGTTCGAGGGAGCCAGTTTGCGACCGGCAAACCCTTCGATAACAGCGGAATTGTCATGGTATGCCGACAGTACACCCTCGCTATGCATCGCATAGGTATTCTTGATCATCTGGAACAGTGAGGCGTCTTTATCTTCACCGTCGATAGTCCAGCTGGCGTTAAACACCTTGTGTCGGCAATGCTCGGAATTCGCCTGGGCGAACATCATCAATTCGACATCGGTCGGATTGCGTTCCAGGTCCGCGTAGGCTTCGGCCAAAAATTCAATTTCGTCTTCTGACAGGGCAAGCCCGAGTTTTAGATTAGCCTGGGTCAATGCGCCGAGCCCCTGATTAATCACATCGATCATCGTCAAGGGCCGGGGATCGTGATTGTGAAATAACAATTCGCAATCCTCGATATCCATAAAAACCGCCTCAGTCATGCGGTCGTGTAATAGTGCCAGGACTGAATCCTGGAGGCTATTCGAGATACCATCCACTGTATAATGGATACCTCTCTCTATGCGTTGGACGCGAGTTAACCCACATTGATGAGCAATATCGGTAGCCTTGCTCGCCCAGGGTGAAATAGTGCCAGGGCGTGGAATGACGTAGTAGTCAAGACCTGCGGTTTCACCTTGACTAATGGCCGGGCCATAGACCAGTAAATTTTGGAGAATTCTATTTTCTGCTTTATTTAATTCTGACGAGGTATCAACCAGGTGAATAAAACGACTACTGAGACCTCGAATGTCGATTCCTTGATTGCCGAACTGCTGTATTAATTTCTCGAGTCTGAAATCGGATAATGCCGGACTACCGGAAATACATAGCATATTGAAATGTTTCGCAAACAGGGATCGATGAAGAGCGCGAATAATAACGGAAAACCTGAGGCGCTCCAACACAATCGGCAATTACCTGAGTTGATCAATAGATTACCTGAGTTGATCAATACTCGACCTGCGATCTCAAAACGATTAAGCTTGTTTATAGCGAAGAGGAATAGGATCGGCTAACCGCATTCCTTCGACAAATCAATTTTCAATTTATTCTCAGGACAATTAATCATTATTTTAAGAATTTACCGTGCATAGTTTACTAGAAGCCCAGTTAAATAGTTTATCCAACTATGCGCGGTGTCTGTGTCGAGACCGCGAAAATGCTCGCGATCTGGTCCAGAGTTGCGTGGTAAAGGCACTCTCAGCTAAAAGAGTACCATCTGATCAGAGAGCTTATAGATCCTGGCTACACAAAATCCTCAAGAATATTTTCCTCGATAAACTGCGCAAAAAGGCAACCGATGACAATATCCTTCGTGAAATGATGGAAAATTCTGAATTTGATGGGAATAACCAGCAGGAAGCACACGTTTATATCATAGAGCAAAGAAAAATCAATATCCTGTCGGTTCATGAAGGATTAGGAAAGTTGAGTACCAATCAACGAGAAATTCTGGTACTGATCGATATGGCCGGTTTCAGCTACCGCGAAGCCGCTGATATCCTACAGTTGCCAGTAGGTACGGTAATGAGCAGACTGAGTCGATCCCGGAATGCTCTACTGCGGGAAATCGATGGAATAAACATTGGGCCGGTTTCTGTGGCCGCCATAGGAAGGAGTAAATGAATCCTCGTTACAACCTGGAAACGCTGAACGCCTACGTAGACGGTGAAGTTTCCGCCCGGGAAAATGCAGAAGTAGCCAACGCTATTGCCTCGGATCCTGAATTAGCCCGGCAGGCAGCCACCTTGAGCTCGCTCAAAGCGACCCTGGCCTCCACCAGTTGCGGCAAGCTGGGTCCGCTCGATATAGATATTCCGCACAAGGAAAAGTCACAACTTCGCCTGGTAGCCGCTGTTGCTGGCCTTATCCTGGCGGGCGCCATATTAGCGGTATCGATTTTTAATAACACCTCGTTGCTACCCATCCAGGGGTTGGAACTTGCCGAGCAGGCTCATTGGAGTTGGCTAGAGGAAGAATCGGAGCCTGTAGCGCCAGGACTAAATCGGACCTCGGCCCAGGATTTCGGTCTTTATCAAATCGACGCCTATGTGCCCGACTTGTCCGAGGTAAACCTGACGTTTAGCGGTGTACGAAAAATCTCATCCGGAAAATCAAGGGGCATGCATATTGGCTACCGGGGTCCGAGCGGGTGCATGGTGAGCCTGGTAATCCTAAATAATACGGTTGGGCTATCTCAAGAGTTAACGTATTTCGAGAGGCAGGAGCATTTGCTATATGGCTGGCAGGTAAAACAGACCGGGTTTTACTTGCTGGCTTATAAAATGGACCCGTCGAGGCTGTCCGAAGTGGCACGAGTAGTCAACAAACTTACCCGGGAGAGGCTACCGCTAGATCCAGATTCTATTATCGCGCTCAATCAGGCTAGATCCGAAAGCAAACCCTGCCTTACCTGATGCTCCCGGCCTCGGGCCTGTCTTTAATAATCGAATTTCTCTAGATTTCTATACACAGCAGGGAATAAAACCGACCGCTTCATCGTTTTAATGTATAGTATCCGCTAAATCGGGGGGTAAAAGTTGGATACGGGTGCCTGCAGTTAAAGAATCTTTTATAAATAGCCTGCAGGCTTAAATTCAGATAGGTAAAATAATAATTGTGAGGGACAGCATGGTCTATACAAAAAAACACCCCGCCTTGCTAATCATGGGCATTGTCTTTGTAGCAATTGCCTACATGGCCGCTTCGGGGGCTATGGCAGGTTTAATCGATTACCTCAGCGCGAAAAAATATGTCGCTGAAATGGTAGGCTTGGGATATGCCTTCGGTGCAATTGGAGTTCTTGTGGGGCTCTGGCATCTGGCAGGGAGCCACAAAGAAGGCAATCTTGACTACTACATGTCGGCGGTCGCCGGTGCAATATTCATCTTGTTAATCGCGATGCTGGTACGCTGGTATCTGGCACCGCTGATTGCAGTAATGAGCAAGGGTATCGGACCCGTCATGGGTGCCAAGTACCTGCATCAGGTGCTAGGGTTAAACTACGTTGTACTGGGTATTCTGGCCGGTATCATTACTGTTAACGTGTTCAGGATTCCTGAATGGGCCGAAAACGGAGTTCGTCTGTCTCGACTCGGCCTGAAAACAGGTGTCATTTTGCTCGGTACTCTTTACAGTCTGGCTGAACTCGCGTCACTTGGAAAACTATCAGCGATAATGGTCGGTTTCTTCGTGTTAGGGTCCGTTGGTCTGGTATTGTGGCTAGGGCGGATGCGAAAAATTCCAAACTCGATGTGTGGCGTGCTTTCTGCCGGTATGGGTGTCTGTGGCGTATCGGCCACCGTCGCCGCGGCTCCAGTAGTACAGGCCAAGGCTGTCGAGATAGCCTATACCATTGGCACCATCCTCATCTGGGGAGTCGCCAGTATGTTCCTGTTTCCCGTGATTGGACATTTACTGGATCTAGGTTACATCCAGTTTGGTGCCTGGGCTGGAACCGGAATTTTGAACTCAGCACAGGTCGCGGGAGCTGCACTGGCCTATCAACCTGATGGGATCGAAACTTTGAAAGTTGCCGAGATATTCAATATTACTCGAGTGCTATTCCTGCCAATTATCGTACTCTGGCTAGCCCTTTGGTATGTCAAGCACGAGGGAGAGACGGAAGGCAATAAAATTAATATTGGCAGCGTAATCTTTGAAAAGTTTCCGGTATTCGTTTTGGGTTTTATCCTGATGTTTGCATTGTCGTCAACCGGTGTTTTCGCACCCGCTCAGCA
>VAPA010590191.1_pt1 | contig 10196 bp, 15 predicted proteins | sample 3395041 | NCBI WGS metagenome assembly VAPA01 (sample SAMN08290432, study PRJNA428436) | hydrothermal vent metagenome | isolation source: Deep-sea hydrothermal vent chimney | place: Indian Ocean: Southwest Indian Ridge | depth 1973 m m
CTCATTATTTTACCCCTTCATTGCATCATCAAACTTTTTATCAAAATCAGGGTCTTCATAACTTGACCCACCAACATTCATTCCCAATTCACCAGCTTTATTCTCTACAATCCACATCATTTGTAGCTCTGTCATACTCTGTATCTTGTCATCAAAAGGATTCAGTCCAAGTATCTTAGCCGTTAGTAACTGGAGTTTCACTGCCCGCAACTGAAGAGTTTGTGGTATCCTTTTGATGACCTCCGTTGCGAAAAAATTGAACTTGTTCTACATAATTTGTATACACATCTACAACAAGTTGTGTAGGAAGCGTGTCTATATTAGCTGCCCAATCTGGTTTATTAACAGATAGAACTTTTAAAGTGGCTAAACCCTCAATTAAAAAGCGAGCAAAGTTGTCTAAGCTACCTTCAGATACATCCCCTTTGAGTTTAGCTTCTTCCAATTTGATGTTTATAGTGTCTTTAACATTACTATATTTAATCTCAAACTTACCCTTGTAATGTTTTCCATCATAAACTTCTTTCACTTCAACATCAAATGTCTTACTATTGCCCGCATTAATACTGTTAAATACTACTTCATCCTTCATAATACCCCCTTTAAGCTGCACAATATGTCCAGCAATTGTATTTTAAGACTTAAGACAATCCAGACTTCAAGATTGACTTGCCAATCTCATTCTTCACAATTCTGAGTGCTGAAAGTGTAGCACGTTCTCCAGTGAAAGCATTCGCACTTATTGTAATAGAACTTGATTGAAGAGTACATCCCTGAGCAACAAACAGTGTCTCTTTGGAATCTTTGTCAATTATCTCAATGTCTATGGGTTGTATGTTTAAAATTCCTTCAGCAGACACATCAATGTTAGCACCCAGTCCAATATCTTTCCTGATAAAAAACTTATCAAGGTCTACAGTACCAGACCATCTCTGAGGTACATGTTCCATAGGTAACACAGTACCTATTACATATGCTGAGTCCACACCAAAGTCTTGGTTTAAGTCTATGCCTCTCGCAGCTCCAATCTCCTGACCATCAAATTTGAGCAAAATTTGATGACCACTACTAATAAAATTATTCATTGTTACCCTCCCATATTATATACTTAGTTTATCTATTAAACTGATAGTTTTGCTGGTTTGAGTTTAGCTTCTATAGTTATATATGCTATCTCGCCTACAGGGTGAGCTGAAAATGACACAGTAACCCAATCAAATCCATCGAAAGTGACAGTTAGGTTCTGATAAGATGGAGCCAGTACTCCATCCACTAACGCTGGAGTAAGTACACCTTGAGGATTCTGAGGAGTTCTTGTGAGAGCATCCAGTTTAACAGCCATGGCATTCTTAATACTCTCCATAGCTGTGGCATCAGCTACACGTCCAATGAATTTCTTGGTTGTAACTCTTGTCTCTGTCCTCAGATAGTCATGTATCCTCATACCACTAAGTTTTCTGAATATAACATTAGCATCTTTCTGCCATGTAGTAATAGACTGTACAACATGGTATATATTGTCTTCTCTTATATATCTAAGAGGGACAACTCCTTTATTAAGCAATGATTCAACTTCCGTATCAGTCAAGGTCTTCTCCATCCCCTGAACCTTGATTGTTTTATATGTTAATGGCTCTTCTGGTGCTACCCCACCAGCCATTCCAACAACAAGTGCTGCTGTAAGAGCAGGAGACAATGTATCAAGCTCTCCTGTTGTGATATTATATCTTTTAGCTCCTGGATATACAAGACAAGCTCTGTTGGAACCCAAGTTTATAGCTCTGGTTATTGCTTGAGCAACTGTTTCAGAAGCAGAACCTCCACAGACCAATATTCTCTCTTTACCTGTTTTTATATCACTCTGAATAGTACAATGAGACTCCGCTGCAAGATGTATTGCCTCTGTTTCAGCAGTTATATACACCAGTCTTATATCAGACTCTGTGGAAAGCTTATCAATGGCATCTGTCCAGTTCTGGGTTGTAGGAGTTGTACCTTCACTACCACCGGCAAAATTAGTCCAATCCACATCACTTACTGCACCTGATGGAGTACCTCCCAATGTAGACTCTACAAGCTCTGAATAAGCATTAATGTAGTGGTGAATTGCACCAACCTGAACTGATATAGTATATGCAGCTGTTACAACATCCTGAGCTGATATAGCCTCTAATAATGCAGAACTCATGGTACCATCAGCATCAGCATCCAATGTACATGTAAGGTCTGAGTTACCATCCAAAGTATCTACCAAACCCTTAATTGAATCATTAGGATAAGCATCCAGAGGTACTGAAATAAGCAGGTCTGTAGCAGGACTAACAGCTCCTGTCTTTATCTCTAAGGTCTTGGCTGTGATATCAATTGTCATCTCTGCTACTACCTCTGAACCTGTATATTGGATAGCAAGTATGTTTCCCAGGTTATCTTGAATCTCTTTCTCATCATCAACTTGATGCTCCATTGTTATCTTCTTACCGCTTGTTGTTCCAGCTTCAATCTTCATGCGAATGAAGTTAGTATGGACACCATAATCCTTAGACTTTAAGTCCAGTTGAACTCCTATAGCAAGAGATGCCTGTATGGCAGCATTAACTCTTACAAATACTACTTCCCCAGCTCCATTTACTTCAGAGCTTGGATTGTACATCAACTCAGCAGCTCTCTTCAGGTCTCCATCTCTTAACAAAGCTACCGCATCTCTCAAACTTGTCACTCTATTAACAGTATTGGGTTTACCGCCTGTACATATTCCCACAGCTCCTATCACATTAGCCGGAGATTTTCTGTCTGGAACCATAGTTTCTGCATCTACATATGAATAAGCTCCAGGAATTACAATTCCACGCCCTCTCCAATAAATTCCTTTAAACGCCATTTTACTTTACCTCCCTATTAGCAAATTTATAAAATTCTGTTTCCCATTGCTTCTTTGTCATCTTCTGTCCTCTATACTCTAATCTCATACCTACAGCAGTCAACTGTTTAGCACCTTCCAAACTATCTGTAAACTCTTTCAAAGCAATCTTGAACTGAGAAGAATTAATTGGTTTAGTATTAATATGTTCTAATGTTTCTGATGGTTTTCTTTTAACATCTTTATTCTTGTTCAATTTTGCCCCCTCTATGTAGGTATTCCAGCTTTAAAATCATCTGATTTTATGTCTATATCAATACCTTTTATTACTTTGGCAGTTTCTCTCTTGTACATATCAGCTACCGAAAATGTTGCTATTAGACTCCTATGTGTATAAGTTTGAGGTAAAAATTTAGCTAACATATCAAATTCAGAATAACTTATATCCATGTTATACATTCTGTATTGATTAAATGTGCTTCTATTAACCATTAACAAATACTGAGCAATTGTGGATAACACAACTGTTATTGTTACATTATTAGCCACCACAACAACTCTGGTTGACTTTTTATATAATTCTACTTCATACTTTGTTCCTTCTTCAACTGTTTGTTGAAGTTCTCCTGCATCCATCAAATTCTCTTGAAAACTAACATCAGCAGATGTCACATATAACGCTGGAGCTTTTACATCTTCAAATGGGTAATTTGGGAGCACATGAATCTTGTGCTTTCCAAAATATGTTTTTATATCATTAATGTCCTCTGTTGTGTACACATCACTTTCAAACACATCAGCCATTAAAGCATCTGATACAGACCCTTCATCAAACTGACTCTTGAGTACTGATTGAACTACTTTTTCTGCTACTATAATACCCATTAACTTACCTTTAATATTGCCTTACCAAACAAATTCCTTGACATAAGTCCAGGATGTATCCAACTGTCTGGCTTAGATTTGTCTGACACTGTTCTGAACGGACTTACTTTAGCAGCAGTTAAATATGGATTCTTAAATGCTGCTTTGAATACTGGAATATTCATATATCTATCTCCGGCCTTAGAAATCTTTGCTTTAGGACTCCCTAATAATCCTGGTTTCATGTCAAAAGTATCTACCCCATCTTCAAGAGCTACAGGCAACCAACCATTGAGAGAAAACATTATTTCATATTCCCTCTCCAACACTGTTGGCTCTGATAATCCTCTGATATATTGAGATGCTACACCTCTTGAAAAGCTCTTCTTTGCTGACCTTTTCATCTCCCCTTGAACTCTATTGGCATACTCCAACATCTCATATATACATTTCTTTTCAATATCATCCATGTAGATTATATATTGCATTACAATAAATCCTCTTCTGTTATCTTAAACTCTAACTTAGCAATTGCCTTAACTGGTAACTCGCTGTATACAATTTGAGGTCTCTTCACCTTGGTTTGTGCGCCTCTTATGATATTTGGAAAATTAAGTATTATCCATCTTGGGTATGTTATATACCTAACACTATATTGTTCAGGGATATTTGTTAACCACACCAATTTATTATCAACAACATTGTAATCAGTGTCTTTAACAAATATCTTATCAATAGTATAAAGTTCTTCAATATCTAACACAGCATATTTTAACTCTTTGGTTGTACTTATTATGTCTTCTATATTCTCAACATAGATTATTCTGCCGTCTAATAATGTTAATCTGTCCCTATAGGCTAATCTTACATCTGAAAGAGTTGTAATATTAACTGTTCCTACTCTTCCAAATCCATCTCTTCCAAACTCTATGTTTTTCCCTACTCCTGTCATTATTGCTTTTATGTCTGAACTGGTTTTATACACCCATCCAGTTCCCTTACAATAATCACAATTTGGAGAAGGTTGTCCATTTCTGAAACAAGTGCACATGTTGGCTTTCTCATGTAAAAGGTCGTATCCTTGTGTAGCCAGTAAAGAAACAAATTCATTTGGATTAAAGTCAACCCTTGTTTTAGCCATATAAACTACTCCATCTCTTATTTATTTCCAATATAATATTGTCTCTCAAGTTTAAAAGTCTTTGTTCCAATTCTATGTATTCTCCTAAAATTTCATTAGATACAAGGTCACAATTAAATGGTTTATTGTTTATAACCACACATTCACCCTTTGTAACACTACAGCCCTTGTGTTTAAAAAATATACAAATGTTATCTTTTGTTAACATTATATTGCTACAAGTCTCATACGATTCCAATACGCTTTTAACATAGGAATATCTGCTTTAAACTCTCTTTCATATTGCCGGAGCCGAGCACTATATCCAGCATTCTCAGCAGAACTTGTGGTGTTAAGAGACTGAGACAATCCATCTACACCAATGCTTTTACTTGCTACAGCTACTCCACCAACAAGGTCTCCTAATATATTAAGAGGCATATAACAAGCTCTCTTTGCTATTACATCTCTTAAATTGTAAGGAAGTTCATTAGTTGCAAACCCTGTTTTATATGTTATTTGCCAAAAATTTGGTACATAATCTACTCCAGAAAGTATTGGTAGTATGCTTCCACCTTGAGGATACATAAATTGAGTGAATGTGCCCTCAACTGGAACAAGGTTGATTATACCCATTCTTTTCTTTAACCTTATCCAATCAGAAGGAAAGTTAACATTAGAACCATAATACTTACCTACTATTTTTGTTACTTCCGTAACAGGATAATGTTTAGTTTGCAAAAACACAAATCTTCTATATTCGCCTTGTATAAAATCTGCTTCCTCAGCAGTATATGTTCTGGCAATTATATCAATATTTAATACTTGTTCTAACCAATGATAAGCTGCTTTTATACCATGCCAATACAATGTATCAGGTAAAGGGTTAGCATTCTCATCTGTCAAATCCAAACCATATAAAAAGTTGTTTCTTATATAATCAGGAGTGACGTCTAAAGGTATGCCATAAATAGGTAAATCATATCTTTGGCTCTCTACGCTATTAGATGAGTTAAAATAAGAAAAACTATAGTAGGTACTCTCATCCCCTGCTGTATCCACATAAGTAGTAGTGTTAAACACAGCAAGCATGTCAACTGTTGCTACAATAATGTGTTGAGTATTGTCTGGAACAGAACCGCTATATAACTTGAATTGATTGTATAAAGTGAAATTCAGATACTCTTTATCTTTTGAATGAGCATATTTTGTAGCAGCCTTTAAAACTATAGTATTTGGAGCAGTTACTGAGTCTATTTCAATATATTCAGCAGTTACAGAATTAACCACTCCAAGTATAGCTATATCGTTTGCTTTAAACCCTGCTACACTCTTCAAAGTTATAGTAAGGTTTCCAGCAGCAACATCTTTGTTAAGCAAAACCTTGACATAAGGAAGTATGTCAAAGGCTGGCACTTGAACCAGTATAGCCATATTAGTACTCCACTAAAATTCTAAGGTCTGCTGTTTCTGTAGAAATACAAATAGCACTAACCTTATCAACTTGAAGTTTTGGAAATGATATTGTCTCTCCTGCACGTATTGGAAATTTATTTACTGTTGCTATTTCATTATCAAAAGAGACAAAAGCATTATTTGTACCTACATTTGCTATTGTAAATCCCTTTGAAGTATTGACAAAGCTTACACTATCTACAGTGTCTGATACAGAAAGGGAATATACCTTTGATTCTCCACGAATTTGACTTCCAGGATAGGAATATTTAAACATGTTAACTCCTTAAGCTCCTTTACTGTGTAAGTTCTACAGTTTCTGCTGCGGTAACTGTAACAACTTGCGTAGCTTCATAATCTGTATCCAACTGAGAACTTGTTACTGCTGCATTCTGAGCTGTAAAGTCAGTATCCATCTTAGCAAGCAAAGCATTGAATTTGGCTTCTAATACTACAAAACTTGCTTGAAGTTTGTTATATTCTTCTCTTGTGGTTTGATTAACCAAAGAGGGGTCGTCTGCTGTTACCTTCTTCGCCATTTAAGCCTCCCTTAATAAAGGTGCCAAGCCTTGAGAGAACTTGACACCTTCAAAATTATCTATTGTTCTTGTTAACTATTAAATGTTGCTTTTCTTGCCGTGTAAGCGTCCACCACTGTCTTTCTGGTTTCTCCTTCTATGTAAGCATCTAACTGTGATAACTCAGATATACCAGCAATTGTTTCTATAGCAAGCAAAGCAGTAGTGTTCATAGCCAAAGGTATAGGAGGTTCATCATCTTCGTCAGACTTACCTGATGACTTTTTGTTTGGGCTTTCATCTTTGGAACTCTCAGTAGATTTTCTTACAATCTCTGCTACCTCCCAATTCTTCAACCTGCCTGAAATCACCTCATTATAATACTCTTGAGGAACTTCTCCTACACCCTCTTCATTCAAGCTTACAACCACTGAGCCCAAAACCACTTCAGTGTTTTTCGATTCTTTGTGTCTAACCTTTGGCATTTACTATATCCCTCCCTTTCATGACAATATAATATTAATTGTCTTTGATGTTGATGATTCTACCCCATTTCTTTGTAGCAAACAACTGAAGCACACCATATAGGAGAACCATAAACCTGTAAGCCGGAGCTACAAGCGCCAAATCCATCTTCATTATTGGAGCAAGCTGTTTGAAGGAAATTACATCGTTATCCATCTGCCCACCAAAAGCTATAGATGTGTTCGGCATGATATAACCAGTGTAATTGTAAACGGTTGTACCACTGTCTGCTTGAGAACTTGCAGCAACCTGAGCAACAAGATATGTAACACTACCATCTGCCTCTGTTACATAGATATTATAATACTCTGGAGCAGTTACTACAGTTCCTGCATTAGTAATAGTAAGAGGGATATACTTAGCAAGGTCAACAGAGGTTACAGATACTGCTGCTGAAATTGTTGTTGGTGCTGACTCTCCAAACCTATTACAAGCAGTTACCTGAAACTTAAGGTCTCCAACCTGAGATGACCTGAACTTACCTGTTGTACCAGTCATTGCTCCACCAGCTATTGAAGCAGGAGCTGTTGGTGCTTTGGTGCTTGTTGCAGCTGAAGGTACTGTTTTCTTAGGACTCCTACCTTTTGTAAGGAAGATATCAGCGTTAGGAGTGATAATACCATACTGAGTGTTAAAGCTTCCAATACTGAGTCCAAGTTGCAAACCGCCTGTAGGAGATGGTAATACAATCCTCTCCTTTGGTAGAGCTTTCCTTCCTGTGGTCTCCAGGACTTTCGGAGCCATAAATATTTCATTCATGAATCCATAAGCACTGTAAATCTTCTCTGCAAGTACACCAATGTCGCCCTCTTCCAGATTCCTATTGGAAAGGTCTACATCGCCTGCTACATCAATAAGAGTATTCAGACCATCCCACTCTTCACCCTCATTGTTTGTCGGGTCATATTTGAGCCCACTATTACCCCAGAACATACCAAATTCAGCATCCTTCATGACTTTCAAGATACCATTCTTGGTCTCTCTGTCAATCGCTGCACCAGCAATCTGTCTTACTAATGTTGCTGGATGAGATACCTGCCTTGTGGTTCCGAGAAACTTCACCAAACTTGCCTTACGTGCATAAGTAGCATCGTCTTCCTCTGGAAGAGTGCCTTCTGGAGCAAATCCAGTGTTGTCTTCACTACCAACTCCTGTTAACTGACTGTATTCCTCAACAGTCGAGTATGCTGGATTCTTTGGTACTTTCTGCCATGCAAGCATATGCTTGGTTGAAAAAGTTAATACCTTGAGAGATGCCTCAAGAGACTCAACTCTTAACGCTCCCAATCCTGTCTGAGTAGCTGGAGAATCACCATACCCAGCAGTAAGAGCTTTCTGTAATTCTGCAAGCTCTTGCTGAGTGCTGTTGCCCCCAACTCCCACTACTCCATCTTCATAAGATTCAAACATCCTTCACCCCCTATTATTCAATAATTCAAAGATAAAGCTTGTGATAAGCTCTTTAATTTAAGTTATGAGCTTTATGCAGTAATAAGCTCTTCCACTTCCGGTCTGATTTTGCCTGAGTTTTCAAAGGATATAACATCATCCGTTGTGACAATAGTGCCACCTTTTTCCACTAAACCTACCATCTTGGTAAGAACTTGGGATTTATTAAGCTCCTTATCACCTTCCCCAAACCGAGCTATGCCTTTTTCAAGATGTGTCAGAACTGACTTTCTTACCCCAATTGGAGTCTTTTCTATCTCAGTCATTCTCTGAGTAAGCTGTAGAGTAGCTTCTCCAACATCCTTTAAGGACTTGGCTATCTCTTTCACTGCTTCATGAACTCCTGTTACTTCACTTTTCATGAGTTCATTCATATTATCAATAGACTCACCAACCTGAGTAATCATATCAGAGAGAAAGTCTGAAACTTCCATGCCTTTCTTGATATCATCTGATTCCTCTTTAGCCTTTTCAACAAAAGTGGTCTCTTCAGTAGACTTGCTTGGTGTAAGCTCTTTTATAGCAACAGCCTCTAAAGAATCCAATGCTTTTGTAAGCTTTTCTTCTGTGAGTTCTACTGAACCTTTTTCAACTTCGCCTTCAGTAGTTTTCTTTACATCTACCATTACAACACCTCCCTGTTTAATAAAATCTCCAAATACTTTGGATTTTGAACCATATCAACAATATGATTTGATATATTTTCAGGATAACCTCTTTTTATCACCGCCTCTCTTATTTCTTCCTCTGTCATTCCCTTCTTCTTTTTCTTCTTTTTACCTTCGCACTTACATATATCTTCTTTGGGACGCTTTAATTCACTATCTATTGACTCTTTTCTCACTGCCCCCCCACCAGTCTGGGTCTCTGGAGAATCACCATACCCTGCCTCAATTGCTTTTCTGACAGGAACAGCATTATGACAACCATCTGTACACTTTGTACAAGTTTCTGAATCCAATTGTTTACATAAAGACTTGCTTAGAATCTTCAAGGTACATTCTGGATTGATGGGCTCATGGGTGATTGCAACATGTCCAACCTTAGCTTTAATGATTTTCTTACTTGTTCTCTCTAAAACTTTTCCTTGTACAGAAAAACCTAAATTACGATTAGATTTCTTAAGAGCATTAGCAATTTCCCACAAATCATCAGCTCTCTTAGTACCCTTAAGCATATATCCTTCAACATACCAGCCTTTACCCTTGCGAAACTCAATTTTCTCAGGATAACCTACTACACCAACAGCACTCTTCTCATGATTGTCATTAAACCAACCATAGTTCAGAAAATCAGAAAAATCCAATCCCTTCTGAACCAGCACTTCATTGTCTCTATCCATACTCTCAGTAGATACATAACCGCCTATTTTGCGGGATTTCTCTCCAGCACTGGCCTTCTCAAATAC
>VAPA010054337.1_pt1 | contig 10184 bp, 9 predicted proteins | sample 3395041 | NCBI WGS metagenome assembly VAPA01 (sample SAMN08290432, study PRJNA428436) | hydrothermal vent metagenome | isolation source: Deep-sea hydrothermal vent chimney | place: Indian Ocean: Southwest Indian Ridge | depth 1973 m m
GTTTATTGAGGCTAATGGTGCGCCACAATGCTCCAGCGGGCATACGTGAGAGAGCAGTGATGAATTTTGTTCAACAATCACCCCTGCATCGCCATGCATGGCGTTTGTATCCACGTTTTCTCCCAGAAGAAGCAGAAGCCATCCTTGCACCAATGAACATAAAATTTGGAGATAGTGAAATGCTTGCTCCGTTAAAAAAATATTTTGATCCTACTTTACCTTTAAAGAGGGCACTTCAGCGTGTTGATTTAATGACTTTTTGCTCAGATTCAATCTTAGCAAAAGTAGACAGAGCAAGTATGGCACATTCTTTAGAAGTGAGGGTGCCATTTCTTGATCACCGCCTTATTGAATGGGCTTTTGCTCGACCTGACGATCTTAAGACAGAGACTGAAAATAAAATGGTATTGAGAGATTACCTGCGTCCGCATGTACCGTCAAAAGTCTTGTCTCATCCAAAGCAGGGATTCAGCCTTAGAGTTCTTGATGCTTTTGATTGGGAATCGGCAGTTGACCGGATCCAAAAAGGTACATGGGTTCGTAATAATTACTGGTCTCGAAATTGGAAGGGATTTATAGGTAAAGGAGTACCATATCGCAATGCCCGGATTTGGAACTTGCTTATGTTAACTTTGTGGGCGGATGCCTGGTTTGAAAAAAAGGTAGAAATCCATGCGTGAAACACTGGTATAAAAACTAAAAAGTCCGCTTTATTTAGTGCGTATTAAACTTGAAATTACTAATCAGGATAAAGATGGCAACATTATGGAAGGGCAATTGTGCTGTTCGTTATGTCAGTAAAAAGGGATGAGGTCATTGGTTAAGGTTACCTAATGCGTATTCTTGTTGTCAATGCTTTAGAGGCTTTATCTCATCGCGCTTATGCTATTAACAGCATTAAAATGGCAGAGGGTTTTGCCTCAATGGGTCATGAAGTTACCATCTTATGTAGCCAGTCAAAAGAGGGAAAAGCCTCGCCCGAGAAAATGGCAAACGTCTATGGCTTAACGAAACCACTGCGCTGGATACAGTTACCGCTTCGATTTTGGCATTATCCTGTTGACCAGCATTGGCTATTCACGCTAGTCGCTTTACCTTCAGCGCTTCGGATAAGTCCTGACCTCGTATTTGCCCGGAATTATATCTTCCCATATGTGAGTAGCAAAATTGGTTTTCAAACTGTTGCAGAAACCCATGCGTATGTGGGCTACAATACTTCGCGATTTTTAACTATGATAAGGGGGACCACAAACAAGAAATTTAAACTGCTTATAACAATATCACAAAAACTTTCTTCATATTATAAGAGCCTGGGTGTGCCCAGTGAAAAGATACTTGTGCTGCCTGATGCTGTTGACTTGCAGCTTTTTCAGCCCCACCCTGATAAACCACCAAGTCCGTTTCCTTCAGTAAAACCGGTTGTTGTCTATGCCGGACATCTTTATGACTACAAAGGAATCCCCACTATAATAGAGGCCGCAGGGTTACTGCCGGATATTGACTTTCACCTTATTGGAGGGCAGCCTGAAGATATTGAAAGACAAAAAATAATAATCAAGGAACTCAAAGTGAATAACATTGTGCTTCACGGTATGAAAAAACACAGTGAAGTACCACCATATTTATGGCATGCAGATGTTCTCTTGCTCCCTCTTTCAGCTAATCATCCCAGTGCAGAATGGACCAGCCCTGTTAAGTTAGGTGAATATCTAGCATCCGGCACACCGATTGTAGCAACTGATATTATTGCATTAAGAGACTGGCTCTCAGATGATGATGTTCATTTTGTTTTGCCAGATGATGGTAATGCTCTTGCACAGGGGATTCTCGAGGTTTTGAATAACTCAGAATATGCTCACGCATTAGGCACTCACGGTCTAATAAAAGCCAAACCCTTGTCATATGAAAATCGAGCAAAGACTATTTTGGATATGCTCGATAGATAGGACTATAATAACTGCTCATGCGTCAGTTTTTTCTCAAAACATGAACATAATACTGAGTTAGTGATGATTATCAGGATTCTGGAAAACGATCGGCTTGCCTATTATTCAACGGAAGCTAATTCTAATTTTTGGGATGAGCACTGGAGGAAGTATTTTTCACCGGATATTTACAAAGGAGCAGAGCGTGGCAGCCTTGCCTGGTTTGAGGAACCATTTACCCGTTATTTGCCTGAGAATGGACTCATCCTGGAAGCTGGTTGTGGTCTTGGACAATATGTACGTGCTCTTCAAGTCAGAGGCTATGATGTTGAAGGCATTGAGTGGGGGGCAGAAACGGTAAGCGCTGTGCGTGAGCTCTACCCTGATTTACCCATTAGGGTAGGGAATATAACCCACATAGATGTGCCTAATAGTTACTATAGTGGATATATTGCCTTAGGTGTAGTAGAGCATTGCAAGGAGGGCCCTGAAGTTTTTTTTCAAGAGGCTTATAGAGTGCTTAAATCTGATGGTGTTGCACTCATATCCGTGCCTTATATACACCCCTTGCGTAGTCTAAAGGCCGGATTGGGATTTTATCGTGGTCGTCCTGACAGTCTAAAATTTTATCAGTATGCATTTACTGAAAAGGAATTTATTGCCATTTTACAGGGTTCTGGTTTTAAGATTATCGACAAGATGATTTATGGTGGTTTTAAAGGTGTGAAAGATGAAATTCCTATAAGCCATATTTTTCAGTGGCCTTTTATCGGCCGGCGCTTTAGGCAATGGCTCCTATCCTGTAAATGGATTGAACATACTTTGGGCCATATGATGCTTTTTGTTTGCCGAAAGGCTCAGTAAACTAATGAGTAATCTAAATGAAAGTAGGCTCGTTCTTTTCTTTACGCAGGGGGTTTCTTTAAGGACCTGGAACGATCTTGGATTGCTGGATAGAGAAGTGTCTCTTTACCGATCTCTGCGCCCGCATATCCGCAATCTTACGTTTGTTACATATGGAGATGCTGAAGATTTGCGTTACGCCAACCGGCTGGAAGACATCCATGTTGTGTGCAATCGCTATGGGCTGTCGCAACGATGGTATACGTATCTCATGCCTTTGCTTTATCCACTCTTCCTGCGTGGGCCATCAATAATAAAGAGCAACCAGCTTCCAGGGGCTGAAGTGGCTTTGAGAGTGGCAAAACTATTTGGTATGAAATTTATCGCGCGGTGTGGTTATCTTCACTCCAATTTCATGGAGAGGATGCATGGAGCAAAATCCATCGAGGCTAAACGAGCAAGAGAACTGGAAGAAAAGGTTTTTACTAATGCCGATAGGGTGGTAGTGACTACCCCCAGTATGAGTAATACAGTAAGGGAGGATTATCAATTACCAGAAGGACGAGTGAGGGTCATTCCGAATTATGTACAGTGTGACCTCTTTAGTCCTAACCGAAGCGGCCGTTCTTCAACAAGACAAATCTGTTTTGTGGGTCGTCTGGATGAGCAGAAGAACCTGTTTGCCTTGTTGAGGGCAATTAATGGCCTGGATGTAGAGCTTGTGATTGTTGGAAGTGGACCGTTAGGTGAAAGATTGCAGGAAGAAGTGAGTATGAACAGACTACCCGTACGCTTTTTGGGAAATGTTTTGCACCAGCGCCTTCCCGAGATCCTGAGCAGTTCGGCGCTGTTTATACTTCCCTCTTTGTATGAGGGACATCCCAAGGTTTTGCTGGAAGCCATGGCGTGTGGTATACCTGTTATAGGAACGGACGTTCCCGGCATAAGGGAACTCATTTATCATCGTGAAACTGGTTATTTATGTGGCATCTCAGCTGAGGAGATACGCGAGGCAATCGAAATAGTGTTTTCTGATAAGGATCTCTACACACGCATGGGTAGCAATGCCAGGAGTTTCGTTGTTGAAAATTTCACATTAGAGCAAATTCTAGAAATGGAATTGGCCCTATTGGATGAGTTGGCAGGATAACGACGAATCGTGGATAATAGACAATAGCTAAACAGTTTAAGAAATAGTTTTTTCTTGTTTTGCATAGCGTAGATCATTCACTATTGGTTAATGCAGCATGATCCTAAAACGTATTTTGATACGAGTGTTGAGCATTTTATCTGTGCCGAAATATGAGTCTCTCATATACCAACTTGTGTCTGCAAAGATAGATAGGATGCCATCTGCTGAAGCACTCCGCTTCCTCTTCCGTCTGGATGCTGCCCTCTATTCTCTTGAGGGACAGAAGGCTATCGACTACGATGGTGGTATACACACCAAGCACCGCCACACGCGTTACCATGATTTCTTTATTAAGAATATTAGACCTGCTGAACGGATATTGGATATTGGTTGTGGTATTGGGGCGTTGGCTTACGATGTGGCTGAAAAATCTCAAGCCCATGTTACTGCGATAGACCTTAATCCAGTAAATATTGCAAAGGCATCTCAACGCTATAGCCATCCGCGAATCAGATATATTGTCGGTGATGTCCTTCAGGAACTACCTGATGGACCTTTCGATGTTGTTATTCTCTCGAATGTTCTTGAGCACCTGGAAGAACGGCCATCTTTTTTGCGACACATACGGGAAACAGTAGATCCTTCGCGCTTTCTAATTCGTGTGCCCATTTATGAGCGTGACTGGCGTGTACCTCTTAAACGAGAACTTGGAGTGGATTGGAAGCTAGATCCTACACATGAGACAGAGTATACAATTGAATCTTTTGCAGAAGAAGTTGCAACAGCGGGGTTGACTATAAAACATAAGAAAATACGTTGGAGTGAAATATGGGCCGAACTTGTTTATATCAATGAAGCTAGGCTTCAAGAGGATACATGTTGAAAATTATTAAACGCTTCATGAAAGCATTATTTTATCCTGAAAAGCGAATCATAAGAAAGAAGTATAAAAGAAAATCAGATATGATCAGCTTTATGATGGACGGGCGAAAAGTCAAAGTTAAACTTGATGGGAAGCATGCTGATTATGAAAGTTATGAGGATTGGAGAAGGCTTCAAGAACTTAAAGGTGATCCTGAGTGGCTGGACAGGCTTTGGGAAAACTTAAGAGAGAAGCATTTGTCCTTTTATGATTTTGCTGAATTGAAAGCCGACTATAGAGTGCTTGATGTTGGATTTAGAGATGGTCACAACCTTAAGTACCTGGAGGGAACTGGCATTAATATCACTGGTATCGAGGTAAACCGTTATGCTATCGAACATGCGAAGCAAATGGGGCTTAGTGTGTTTTATGAAGATATACAGAAAAGAACCAGATTTGCTGATAAGAGTTTTGATGTAATCCTTATGTGTGATGTCTTCGAGCACCTTTTTGCACCAGAAGCAGCTCTCGATGAGTGTATCAGACTTCTCAATGCCCGGGGTAGAATCGTGCTGGAAGTACCTCTTGAAACGGAGTTCAACGAAAATGTTCTTCATGGTCATGCATCTCTATTTTATAATGAGGAAAAATTCGAAGGAATACTCAACGCGCATTCATTAAAAGTAGTGAAGACCGCCTGGTATACTGACAGGTATCGTGTAGTAGCTCAACCTTTGTTGCGATAGGATTTTTAATGCGAGTGCATATCTTTGATGGGGAATGGCGTTTACCACTAAAAAGAGAGCTTTGCGTTGCCTGGAATTTGGATCGCATTCATCATGCAGAATATAGTATTGAATCTTTTGATGAAGAAATAAATAATGCTTGATTCGTCAGTCGGATTTTCAGAAGAAGAAAAGGTATGAATGAGGAATTATACAACACCAAGGAACTGAAGGATGTTTATAATAAGCGATATTTAAACAACTATAGAGAAGGTTTAAGCGGGTACGAATTCGCTCGATGGAATGCCCTGGATCATTTTATTCGAAAAATACAAAAATTAAATAATATAAAAAAAGTATTAGATTACGGAAGTGGTAGTGGATTACATGTGAATTTGTGGAAAACTGTTTTCCCTCTTGCAGACTTATATTTTTGTGATATTAGTCCGGTAGCATTAGAAAAACTAGTAAGCAAGTATCCTGAATTTAAATCTAAATGTGTAGAAATTAAAGAGAACAGAGCACCATTCGAACAAGATCTTTTTGACGTTGTTGTAAGTATCGAAGTTATGGAGCATGTTAAAAACCTTGAAAATTATTTAAATGATATTTATGGATTGCTCAACCCCGGAGGTGTTTTTATATGGACTACTCCCTGTGCTAATCGTTTTTCAATAGAACACATATTTAATGTATTTAGCGGTCAAATTGAAGAAACTGGTGAAGGGTACAGAAGATGGAAATGGGAGGATCCTACCCATCTTCGTAGATTGAAGAGTAATGAAATAAAAATCAAAATGCAGGAAATCGGGTTTGCCGATATTGAATTCAGGTTTAGAGCACACTTTTTTTCCTTCGTCTGTTCTCGTTGGCTGAAAAAGCAGATGCGCATTGCTGAGAGGATGATGTTATTAGATTACTTGTTATTCAGGAAATTCCCTAATGGTGCCTCTATGATTGGCAGTGCGTTTGCCCCAGGAATAAAATAAAAAATAATCAAATTATATGAAAGTATAAAGTCATCTTGAATTGAGATAAGCTTTTATAATACCGGTGCGCTGCCTGTCCAACAATAGATAGTACAGGGAACATGGGCATGAAAAAAACCATAGTAACAGTTCTGATGTCGGTATATAACGGAGAGAAGTACCTCCATACTGCAGTTGACAGTATTCTCAAACAAACTTTTAACGATTTTGAATTTATTATTATCAATGATGGTTCTATTGATAAGACCAGAGTGATACTTGAAGCTTATCAGGATGAGAGGATTGTTCTTATACACCAGGAAAATAAAGGGTTAACAAGTGCTTTAAATAAGGGATTATCACTGGCAAAAGGCGAATATATTGCAAGAATGGATGCAGATGATTCATGTATGCCTGAAAGGCTGGAAAAACAGGTTGCTTGCTTAAAGGAAAACCCTGAGGTTGTTTTATTAGGTACAAATTGTTTTAATGTTAGTGGAGATGGAACCCTCATTGGTCAGGTTGACTTGCCAATAGACGAGGTTGAAATCAAATGGAATCTTCTTTTTTATAATTGTTTGCGTCACAGCACCGTGATGTTCCGTAAAAAGGAAGTAAAAAAACTAGGTGGGTACAAGAGCACTATTTGCTATGCTCAGGATTATGATTTATGGTTAAGGATCTCAGAGAGATATCCAATTGCATGTCTTAAAGACCCTCTCATTTATTATAGAATACCAAGGGAGGGAACCATTACCTATGAAAAGGAATCTGAGCAAGCAAAGCAAGCAGAGCAAACATATCTTGAAGTCATATATAAACTAATACCTGAAATTACCTTCAGGGACGATGAAATCAAAGAGTTAAGATATTTTATTTCCGATAATGGTGAGCTCAGGAATGTTGACAATGCTGAAAAACTTTTCCTGAGAATTTTCAGCGCCTTCTGCAATTCATCTTTTACTGCTCACATCAACAAAGATAAATTGAAAAATATTATGTATGCTTCATCTGTTAGGTTTGCATGGTGCTATTTTAACAAAGGGGATTTAGATAATTTTGATCGCTGTGTTAATAAATTAATGGATAGCGGTTTCCCTGGCCCATTTGACCCTCCCGCTAATGATCTTTATAAAGAAGAAAAGTCCATTTTTAAAGCATTAAATAACTATTATCTTGCAAATAAAAAGGATGTCAAATCAGATGCCGGGGAAAAGAATTTTCTCTGCAGTCAATACGCCAATTTTGCCTGGAAATATTATGCGATGGGAGAAATGCGGCAGTTTCGAAGATGCCTTCTCAAATCGTTTAGAAACCACCCTTCTGCAAAAGGTGCAGTATTGTTATTGAAATCCTTATTAGGTAGAAGAACTATAGAAGGGATACACCGTTTGAGAGTAATGTTTAAGGAAAGATCTCAAATGGGTCGCATAGCTAAAAATGATGAACATGTAGTATATTAAACAGGTGAGATAGCCCGTGAGAATTATGCACGTAATACATGATTTCCTTCCCTCCAACAGAGGAGGTAGTGAATTATATACATACCATCTTTCTAAAGAACTTTCGGCAAATCATGATGTTGGTCTTTTTTTTACCATTCCTGATAATGGGGGTAAAGAAAGGGTGGTCCACGGGAACTATGATGGAATCCCCTACTGGGCTTTGAAGAAAAATCGTATAGCCTATTCTCGTTCATTTCAAGACCGTAATGGTTGGGTTGAAAAACAGTTTACCCATGTTCTTCAGGAATATAAACCAGATATCATTCACTTTCAACATCTTATTAATCTCTTCTTAAACCTCCCTTCGATAGCAAAAAAAAGATGTATCCCCAGCTGTTTGACTCTCCACGATTTCTGGTTTCTATGTCCTCGCATAGATTTTCTCACTTCTGAGCTTGTGATATGTAAAAAACGTTCCCCCACAAACTGTCTAGAGTGTTTCCAAATAGAGATGGGATACTACGCTACCCACTATAGTAGTGTTGGACTTTGGCATATGAGCAAAAGGGAGGTAAAGAGGTTTCTTAATATTAAAAAGAAGGCTATTGTCCTTCTTGACCTTGCTCTGTGGCGTACTCACTGGGTAAGAAAGGTTTTCAGGGATGTGGGTATTTTTATTGCTCCCTCTCGCTTTCTTCAAGAAAAGTATATTCAAAATGGACTTGCCAGAGAGAAGATTGTTTTTATCCGCCATGGATTTAATAAAAATATTTTTAATGGAATTAAACGAATAAAATCACAAAGTGTCCGTTTTGGTTTTATTGGAACTATAAGGCCTCATAAGGGTATTATCCTTTTAATTGATGCGTTCAATAAAGTGAAAGGATCCGCTGAGTTGAAGATTTATGGTAGAATACCAGAACAGATGATGGGTGAACTAAAACAAAGAATCACAAATCATGCAATTCATCTGATGGGAGAGCTTAGAGAAGAAAATAAAAGAGAAGCCTTTTCAAAAATTGATGTGTTGATTGTACCTTCACTCTGCTATGAAAATTGTCCGCTCACTATCAACGAGGCATTTTTGGCAGGGATTCCGGTAATTACGACAAATATTGGAGGAATGGCTGAATTGGTAAAGGAGGGGGAAAATGGATTTGTTTTTCCGGTTGGGAATTCTGAAAAGTTGGCGGAAAAGATAGAATTGTGCATTGAAAATCCAAAACTGATAGACCAGCTTTCATCCAACATGCCTGAAGTGAAGGATATGAAAACACACACAGAAGAGATTGTAAAACTTTATACTACTTTAACCAATATGCATTCCTAGAGTTATCCGTAACTTTTTTATGATTATTTAAGGTAGTGCTTATGAGTATAGATGCTAAAATTATCTATGCGGTTATCGTTTCATATAATGGAAGTGCATGGATACGTCAGGCTATCGAAAGCATACAGCAAAGCACAGTCCCTATCCGGATTGTGGTTGTTGACAATGCATCGAAGGATGAAACCGTTAAAGTTGTCCGCGAACTTTGCAGTGAAATAGAAGTTATTTGCATGTCTTCTAATCTAGGTTTTGCAAAAGCTAATAATCATGGCATACGATATGCGCTTTCAAAAGGGGCAGACTATGTGTTGCTTTTGAATCAAGATGCAAAGATTAGCCAGACCATGATTAATATACTTTTGAATCTTTTGGGAAAACACAGTGATTTAGGAATAGTGAGCCCTTTGCACCTGAATTATCAGGGGGTGAAGATAGATCATAATTTCTTTTCCTTCATAAAGGACGATATTGATTTGCTTTCAGATGCGTTTGCAGGAAGAATGCGGGAACTGTATGAAGTAGATTTTATTAATGCCGCTGTTTGGCTAATGCCTCGCCAAATATTCGAAAAAGTAGGTGGATTTGACCCGGTTTATTTTATGTATGGAGAAGATATTGACTATTGTCATAGAGCACAGTTCCATGGCTTTAAGGTTGGACTATCTCCAGAAGCTATCGCTTATCATTGGCACGTAAGCGATAGTAGCCGGCAGATTACCTTTAACATGCAGACTTTAAAGCTGAGTGCCGAAATCATCAATCGACTCAAACGACCTGGACACATTTTTATGTTGAGTTTAATGGGTATAATAGTTACGTGGACACAGATGTCACTCAATTTGTTAATTTATGGCGACTTAAAGGGTATTTTTGCCAGGGCTCTATCATTTTTTAAGGTAGTACCTAAACTATTTATCATATGGCGGCACTACAAATGGTGCAAGCTTAAAGGTA
>VAPA010072749.1_pt1 | contig 10170 bp, 12 predicted proteins | sample 3395041 | NCBI WGS metagenome assembly VAPA01 (sample SAMN08290432, study PRJNA428436) | hydrothermal vent metagenome | isolation source: Deep-sea hydrothermal vent chimney | place: Indian Ocean: Southwest Indian Ridge | depth 1973 m m
GAAATTTCCATAGGGGATTACGTTTTGACTGGCGGAGAACTGGCCGCTCTTGCTATAATTGATGCCTCAGCAAGACTTGTCAAAGGAGCTGTCGGAGATGAACGGTCTGTTGAGGAGGAGTCTTTTTCATGGGGACTGCTTGATTATCCCCATTATACAAGGCCCAGGGAGTTCAGGGGATTGACTGTCCCGGAGGTTCTTGTATCAGGAAACCATAAAGAAATATGGCGATGGAGGAGAAAACAGGCATTAAAACAAACTATTGAGAAAAGGCCTGACCTTTTTGATAAAATAACACTTTCTGAATTTGATAAAAAGCTTTTAGAGGAGGAAGATAAATGAATGCCGTAAAAGTATTGGAAGACAGCTTTAAAAAAGAGATACCGCCTTTTAATGTGGGTGATACTATCAAAGTAAGCATGAAGATCAGAGAAGGCGAGAAAGAAAGAATCCAGGTATATGAAGGCGTTGTAATAGCCAGAAGGGGCGGTTCAGTCCGTGAGACTTTCACAGTAAGAAAGATATCTTACGGTATTGGTGTGGAACGAATCTTCCCGATTAATTCACCCCTCATTCATAAAATTGAGGTAGTAAAACAAGGCGCCGTAAGAAGGGCCAAGCTCTATTATCTAAGAGGCAGAAAAGGCAAGGCAGCAAAGATAAAAGAAAAGGGTTTGCTAAAGTCCAGGAAATAGTTGATACAGACAATGCAAAATGCAAAATTAGCAATTGAAAATTAGTAGTTGGACTAAGGAGCAACAAATTCTGAAACCCGCTTAAAGCTCTTCCTGTGGATCGAACACGGCCCATGCCGGCGTATAAGTTCCATATGCTCCCGAGTAGAATAACCTTTGTGACCCTTGAAGTTATACTGTGGATATTGTTCATGATAGCTGACCATCATATTGTCTCTAACTGTTTTCGCGATAATAGACGCGGCCGCGATAGAGGCACTACTTGATTCACCGCGTATTATTGATCTCTGAGGGATACTCAGGCCGGGCAGGGTCACAGCGTCAATAAGTAAAATGTCCGGCTCTGTCAGCAGGTCCCTGACCGCTGTCTCCATGGCCAGCTTTGCAGAAACAAGAATATTCGTTCTGTCGATGATATCCTCATATACAACCCCTATACCGATACTGCTGGCACTGCCTGCGATCTCCCAGAACAGTTTCAGACGTTTATTTTCAGGCACCTTTTTTGAATCTTTGAGGCCGTCGATGTAACAGTCGGGTTGGAGTATTACAGCTGCCGCAACGACCGGGCCTGCCAGAGGGCCTCTGCCTGCTTCATCAATGCCAGCCGCTACAGGGTAGTCGTTTCTGACCACCTCATCAAAATGAAAGATCGAGTTTGTATCCCCAGAGGGCTTCATTGTGAAGATATTAACAGATTTTTATAGGAAAATAAATTAGAAATGGGAAGTGAGAAGTAAGAATCTAGTTTGTCTATCAGGTGTAATTAATTTGCGATGCTGCCTTGTGCATCAGGCAATTCACAGTGATTAGTACGAACTGCGGAACTTCGGCACTAAGAAAGACGATATTACTCAGGGTCTTCTATAGCTTTCTGGGCTTCCAAAACTCTTTGTTTGTTATAATCCTTAAGATGTTCTATTAGTTCATCGTGTTTGATAATGCCGGCTTTTACAAGTGACTCTCCGAAAAAGATATACTGATCATCATGTTCTTTAAGGAGTTCATTGACCTGGGTTTGAAGCAGAAATTTTTCCCTGACGGCAATCACGCCGAATTTTTCATAGGACTCTTCCTGTACTATCAAGGTTTTTTCGATCTCCAGGTCTGTTAGCCATCCTCTTCTTTTGGCAAGCTGACCTATCTTGAGATTAGTCTCCTTCTGGAGAATACGGGCCTTAAAGATATCTTCCCTGTTAACAACGCCTTTACTTAAAAGGAATTGCCCAAATAGTACATGAGGTTTGGTAGTAGCCATAATATGTCCATATATTTTATCAAAATAGACATTATATGTAAATTATGTTAATATTGCTTTTTCCAAAGCAAGTATGATATAAACATATACTCTTTGTTCTTATAATTTATAAGGACTGAATTCCCCTTTGTTAACGGAGATATCGGGGAAAACTAATCCATAAGGAGATAAAGATGAATTATTACGAAAACCTCTTGGTTCTTGACTCCAGCCTAGATGAAAAAGCCCTGGATGACGCGGTTGATCGAGTTAAGAATGTAATCCTCAAAAAAGGCGGAGAAATCCTTAAAGCAGAGAACTGGGGACTGAATAAATTAGCCTACGTTCTGAAAAAACATAAAAAGGGCGTCTACATGCTTCTGGTCTTTAAAGCACCGCCTGCCACGATTGCCGATCTTGAAAAATTTTTCAAGGTCCTTGATCCGCTCATAAAATTTCTTATCATCAAATTAACAAAAAAACAGATAGAAGCGGTTGAAACCTCCATAACAGAAGCTGAAAATAAAAAAGCTGTTGCAGAGGCAGAGAGTAAGAAAACCGAGACTGCCCCGGCAGTAGAGGAGAATTAGGATGTACAACAAAATAATTCTGATAGGAAACCTAACAAAAGATCCTGAGGTCAGATATACACCGCAGGGGACATCTGTAGCCAATTTCAGGCTCGCTGTTAACCACACGTTCAAGCAGGGTGATGAAGTTAAGAAAGAAGCCACGTTTATAGACATTGTTGTTTTCGGAAAACAGGCTGATAATTGCGGTCAATACCTGAACAAGGGCAGCAGTGCACTCGTAGAGGGCCGGCTGCAGGAACGACGCTGGGAAACAGAAGATGGAAAGCCGAGGAGTAAGTTCGAAGTGGTCGCGCAGACCGTGCGTTTTCTTCCAAAGAGAGCTGACGCAAGTGCAGCGTCCGGCAGTGCTCCCACTCCGGACGAAACAACCGATATCGAACCGTTCTAACCATAGATACAATTAAGCATAATTCATTAATTAGCCAGGAGGAAACTTGAGAGGACAAAGACCACCATACAGAAAATTTCAGGCACGCAGGTTCTGCAAATTTTGCGCTGACAAGACAGTTTTTATTGATTATAAGAATATACGGGTGTTAAAAAGCTATCTTACTGAAAAAGGCAAAATTACAGCAAGTAGAATGACCAACACCTGTGCAAAACACCAGAGAGAACTGACAACGGCCATTAAAAGGGCAAGGAATATAGCTCTTCTGCCGTTCGTGGAAAAATAATGAAAATCCCGAAAACGTGGGTATCCATACTTGCAAAAGGTATCGTTGAGGGGTTATTCGAAAAAAAGCTGATAGATCTGAAAGTTTCAAAAGATAAAGTTATCAGTTCAACTGACAGTTTAATACTGGACGAACTCATGGTAGAAGACCGGTTGAACAAAGAAGTCAGAGACCTGCTGCAACAGTTTGATTCCCAGATAGAAAAGGGTCAGCTTGATTTTCATAAACTTTTTGATCTCACGAAAAGAAAACTTATCAAGGAACGGAATATTATATTATGAAGCTCTCTGACGATAAAACAACTCACCTCACTCATGTCCTGCTAAAGGGACTTCTGGATAAGAATATAATTTCCCCGTTAGCTGAAGAAGGCGAAATAAGACATGAAATAAGGCGTATTATCACTAAGGAGTTAAATATCGCCGGAGAAATAGATAGCTCTATCAGGAACAAATTACAGTCTTATTCAAGAAACATTCCAGAAGGAAGCCCTGAATGGGAGGTCCTTTATCAGAAATTTTTTCAGGAAGAGACAGCTAAAAAAGGCAGATCTTAAAGGAATCGTTTTCCCTTCTCTTGTTGTATTCCTGTACACTCTATTTGTTTTACCTCTTGGAATCAACTCATACCGGCCCAGTTTCGTTTCAACAAAACCGGCGCTCGCTCTATGGTTTGTAATCTCCGTATTAATATTTATCGCGGGGCTCTACCGTTTTCTGGTCGCAAAAACCAACCGTTCTCAATGGAAAAGCCTTGAATTTCTGCTGCCGCTTCTGGTCATATCTGAAAGTTTTATCCAGTTTTTCGGAAAGCCGTTCTTTCATCTTATTTATATCCCCTTAATTATTATAATCGTCGGGTTTTTCCCTTTCAGGATTGTATTAAGCTGTCTGCTCGGAATCCTGGTCCTCGGCATTCCATTGTGGTGGATGGGCGGTCATCCCGCGCAGGGGAAGTTCGTGGACCCTTCACTGCTGATCGACCCTGAGCTTGTTACATGGATATTTTTCTCAATTGCGGTTTCCGCGGCCCTCACGTACTATTTCTTTTTCAGAAAATCAAGAATTTCACAAAAAGCATTAAAAGACCTCGAAGACCTGAAAACCAGTGCCTTAGACCTTGATGCTCCTACTGAAAGCTCCCTTTTTGATGAGGACAGGTTCTCTCACCTTGTGAAATCCATTCTGGAGACTCAGGGAGAATTAAACTCGATCCTCAATCTTGCGAAAAAGACCACCGGATCGGATTCCGCCACATTATTCATACTTGAGGGAGATAGCCTTGTTCAAAAAGCATCTACTGAAGATATCGATTCTGAACCGACTTATGCTGAAAAAGGATATTTGGAAGGGATAATAAAAGAAAAAAAGCCTGTTATCCACGCCAAACTCAAAGGCAGTTTGTTCGGCATCCGTCACTCTCACTCTGACAGAACAGGATCTTTTCTGTGCGTACCTGTGCTTGAGGGTGATGTTCCTCTGGGAGCCGTTGTAGTTGACAGCAGCAGTCCGGATGCCTTCGGGGAGAGAGAAAAAGACATTATCAGCGAATTCGCGCGCCAGGCAAAGCAGAGATTGAACAGGGCAAGAAAATATATTGAGATAGAACGTTTCACAAAAGGGTTCAGAGCTCTCCATGAGGCAAGCCGGACTCTCAGCACCTCTTTAAAGATTGAAGAAATAGCCGAAGGGTTTGTTGAACTCGTATCAGGCATGGTGACTTCCTCTGCCGTCGGTTTCTTTCTCGTTGACAAAGGAAAGCTAAGGATAATTGCGAGAAAAGGGTTTGAGCCTGAAAAAGAATCTTTCTACACAAAAGGCACTTTTTTTGACTTCATAGTAAAAAACAACCAGATCATGCATCTCTCCCGCCTTGACAAAAAAGAAGGTGTTTTTCCTTTTAAAGTTAGTGAGACCCAGACGTTTCTGGGTATCCCGGTAGTCCCTGAAAATGACCTGTTTGGTGTCCTCGCCGTGACTTCGCGGGAGCCGGACGCTATCAGTTCCTTTCAGATCCACTTCATGGAAGCGGTCGTTGCCCAGGCAGCCATGTGTATAAATAACGCCCAACTGCACAATGAGGTTGAAAAACTCGCTGTAACAGACGGACTGACAAGCCTATACAATCATAAGCACTTCCAGGAAAGACTCAACGAGGAGTTCAGTAGAATGGAGAGGATCCCTCAAACACTGTCGTTGATGCTTATAGATATTGATCATTTTAAAAAGATAAATGACACCTACGGCCATCCGGTTGGAGACAGTGTGCTTAAAAATATCGCGGCTATCCTAAAAAAAACCCTGAGGGGAATTGACATTATTGCCAGATACGGCGGAGAGGAATTTGCCGCTGTTCTAATGGGCACCGGGAACGCGGGAGCCAGGAAAATGGCTGAAAGGCTCAGAACTACAGTTATGAACACTCCTTTTTTTATCAATGATCACAAAATTTCTATAACCATGAGTATAGGCATTTCGGTTTATCCAAATGATGCCGGAACCAAAACCGAGCTTATCGACAAGGCGGATAAGTGCCTGTACTACGCAAAAGAAAACGGCCGGAATCAGGTATGTGAATGGAAAAATATCAATTAACGACAGAAAGGAACATAGTTCAAGGCGGTGAATAAACAGGACAACTACCTCCTGTTTATTGACTTATTTAAGGAGTCGGACCTACGTTCTGTATAAAGGAATGTCGTATTATAACTTTTGATATAGTCTTGATCTGAACACGATTAACGTTTAGCAATTAAAAGTTAAGAGTGTAGAGTTGAGAATTAATAATTGTTAATTTTGCCCGTCTCGCCGAGGTCTGTAAAGGCGGACATTTTTAATTATTTATTATGAACTATGAGCTTTCATACCGGAGGTTATTATGGAACTTAAAATAAATAAAGGCATTTTATCAATAACCGAGGGAGATATAACAAAACAGGACACAGAGGCTGTTGTAAATGCCGCCAACAAAAGCCTGCTCGGCGGCGGCGGCGTTGACGGAGCGATTCACAGGGCCGGAGGGCCTCGCATTCTTGAGGAATGCAGAAAAATCAGCGGCTGTGAAACCGGTGATGCGGTTATAACGACAGGAGGGAACCTGAAGGCAAAATACGTAATACATACAGTAGGCCCGGTCTATAGGGATGGAATGCATAATGAACCGGAACTTCTGAAAAACGCTTATACAAACAGCCTCAAACTGGCGTCGTCACACAGCATCAGGAGCATTGCGTTTCCTTCAATAAGCACCGGGGCATATCGTTACCCGCTGGAAGACGCTGCAAATATAGCTCTCAAGACGGCTGTGCATTGCCTGACACAATACTCCGGGATCGAACTGATCCGTTTTGTCTTATTCGGCCGGCAAGCTTATGAGGTATATGAGAAGGCATTAAAGACGGTTAAGCAATAACAGTTCAAACCGTTCAAGCCGCTCAAGCAGCTTAAACCGTTCAAAGCAATTAAGAGTTAAGAATTGAGAATGGGAAAATTAGAAATAAGAAGTGGAAGTCTGGTTTGTCTATTTGGTCTAAGAACAGAGAGACTGCTTCTTTAGTTCCATAATCGACAATCTATTAGATTCTGTTTGATCAATTAGGTTATGACGTTTTCAGTTAATTCCCCGAGGTTTTCTTTTAAAGGAGTCGCATGGAACTTCATCATCAGTCTCCCCTGTTCTGTGCAGAGACAGGTCACACTATAAATTTAAAATACTATCTTGTACAGCACGTCAAATATGAAAAAGTGAGCGCCAAAGGGGGTATTATTGACAGAAAAGGCTGTTGAGAGATGTCTATCCGACACCTTATGAAAGAAACGTGATCAGTATTAAGCTTTTCTTATGACATGTAAAGCAAAAACATAATTTAAATAATCGTCGATTATAGACATTCTGAGACAGCCTTTTCTGTCAATATGTATTAGTTAAGTGTTACTGTTAACGATTAACAATTCACCATTAACGGTCTTTACGGCCATTACAATTAACGAATTACGCTAAACTATTGAATCGTTTCAAACTCACATCTGACTTCAAGCCAAAGGGTGACCAGCCAAAGGCAATTGACAGCCTGACCACGGGGCTAAAAGATAGCCTGCAGCACCAGGTACTCCTTGGAGTAACCGGGTCGGGCAAGACTTTTACCATTGCAAATGTTATAGCCAATATAAACAAGCCCGCGCTTGTCATCGCCCACAATAAAACCCTCGCGGCCCAGCTTTACGGAGAGTTCAAGGCCTTCTTCCCAGATAACGCAGTGGAATATTTTGTCAGCTTTTATGACTATTACCAGCCTGAGGCATACCTGCCGTCGTCAGATACCTATATTGAAAAAGACTCCATGATAAATGAAGATATCGACAGGCTAAGGCACTCGGCTACACGTGCCGTGCTTGAAAGGAGCGACACTATTGTTATTGCTTCTGTTTCATGCATCTACGGTATCGGCTCTCCTGAAGACTACCTCGGCATGCATTTGTTTATTGAAGAGGGTATGCACACGGAAAGAGACTCTTTTTTAAGAAAACTGGTTGACATGCTGTATGAACGAAGTGAAGACTTTAAAAGAGGTACATTCAGAGTCAGGGGTGATATTGTTGAAATATTCCCGTCTTTTTCAGGCGAAAGGGCAGTCAGAGTTGAATTCTTCGGTGATGACATTGACGGTGTATACGAATTTGACTCGTTAACCGGCAAGACTTTAAAGCACCTGTCAAGGTTCGCCCTCTATCCAAACAGCCACTGGATCACTCCAAGTTCAAGAATGGAAAAAGCCCTTCCCTCGATCAACAGCGAGCTGGAAGAAAGAACCGATTTTTTTCTTAACAGGGACATGCATCTCGAAGCTCAGAGGATCGAGCAAAAAACGCGCTTCGACCTGGAAATGCTGAAAGAATTCGGTTTCTGCCACGGCATAGAGAATTACTCCAGGCATCTTAGCGGAAGAGCGCCGGGAGAGCCGCCATTCTGCCTGATTGATTATTTCCCTGATGACTTTCTACTGATTGTCGATGAATCCCACGCAACCATACCGCAGATCGGCGGCATGTATCAGGGAGACCGCTCAAGAAAACAGACCCTTATTGATTACGGTTTCAGGCTTCCGTCAGCGCTCGATAACCGTCCGCTTAAGTTCAGTGAGTTTGAACAAAGGGTGCATCAGGCGATCTATATATCGGCAACTCCTTCGAAATATGAGATCGAAAAATCAGAGAGCAGGATAGTAGAGCAGATAGTAAGGCCTACCGGCCTAACAGACCCTTCTGTGGATATAAGGCCTGTAAAAGGCCAGCTCGATGACCTGCTGGGAGAGATCAGGGAAAGGGCTGATAAAGGAGAAAGAGTACTGGTAACCACCCTGACAAAAAAAATGGCAGAGGACATTACTGAATACTACATAGAGCTTGGGATAAAGGCGAGGTATCTGCATTCTGATATTGACACAATAGAAAGGGTTGAGATACTGAGGGATCTCAGGCTCGGAGAGTTTGATGTCCTCATCGGTATTAACCTGTTAAGAGAAGGGCTCGATCTTCCTGAAGTCTCACTTGTCGCCATCCTTGACGCTGACAAGGAAGGTTTCCTGCGCTCTGCCCGCTCCCTTATTCAGACCTCAGGCCGGGCTGCGAGGAATGTAAACGGAAAAGTTATTTTTTATGCTGATACAATCACAGGATCCATGCAGACAGCTATTGATGAATCAAACAGGCGGCGGAAGATCCAGCTGGAATATAACAGAAAGAATAAAATAACTCCCAAATCAATTATCAAAGATATAACTAACGTCCTCAGTTCAATATACGAGGCTGATTACTGGACAGTCCCGGCGGTTGCTGAAGAAAAGGCCGAATACAGAGATGAAGCAGGCATTAAACAGCTTGAAGATGAGATGAAACAGGCAGCTGATAAACTTGATTTTGAAAAAGCAGCTGAACTGAGGGACAGGATAAAAGCCATCAGGAACAAAATGATAGAGGTGGGGATTAAGAATTAAAAGTTAAGAGTTGAAAGTTTAGAATTAAGAATTGACAATCATATAGGAAAAAGTTAATTATATAAAGATTCTTGAATATGACAAACAGGAGGGTTTATGGCAAGATCTGACACCCGGATGCTGGAAAAGGGCGACTTTTTTCCTTCTCTGGTATTTGAGACATTGGACAACGGCTCAATCTCTTTCCCAAATGATTTAAACGGCAAATTCTGTGTTTTCCTTTTTTACCGCGGCTACTGGTGAGCATTTTGCCGTCAGCAGTTGCTTGACTTCGAAAGTAATATTGAAGAATTCAGGAAAAACGATATTCCGGTAATTGCGGTGTCCAGCGATACAAAGGAGCATGCCAGGTCATTTTCTGATGAACTTAAACTCTCTTACATGATTGGCTACGGGCTGAACGCCAAAGAGACATCAGAGGCAACAGGGTGTTATTACCATGAAGAGCGGGGGCATCTGCATGCAACCGGGTTTGTCATCGGCCCTCTTGGACGGGTAATGAGGTCATTGTACTGTAAAGAAACCAAAGACCGTTTAAAAGCACAAGACTGCCTTAAACTGATTGAAAGCCTGCGATAAAAAGGACCAGCCAGATTCAAATTCCCTGAAAAAAATAGGGCAGAGAATTTCATACAATTCTCTGCCCTAACATTTACGAAAAATTCTTAATTTAATCCCCTGCCGATTCTATGCCTCTGAAAATGCCAGATATCCCAGGAATATCATATTTACAAAAGGTAAAAGCATTAACAAACCCAACCACTTATTTTTTCCCAGATTTTCAGCTATACACATCCACAGATAAATAGCAATTAAGCCGCCAACAATCGGGATAAATAACAACAAAATCCACCACCATGGTTTGCCAGCAGAACCTACGACAGGCCAAATCTGAGCGATTGGTATCCATGCCAGCCATGCTGCAGGTACATCAAGTTTTTTGGCGATCTTATAAATACAAAATGCAAAAAATAGATAA
>VAPA010482209.1_pt1 | contig 10153 bp, 10 predicted proteins | sample 3395041 | NCBI WGS metagenome assembly VAPA01 (sample SAMN08290432, study PRJNA428436) | hydrothermal vent metagenome | isolation source: Deep-sea hydrothermal vent chimney | place: Indian Ocean: Southwest Indian Ridge | depth 1973 m m
CTCAACAACTCAATCTGCCTGTTGTTTTGAATGATAAAGATATCAATGGATTTTAGATTTTTACCCTTCAGCGTAATGGTCTTTTCAACAGGCAGGAGATTAAAAGACTCTATGCCCTCAATTACAGGAGGCGGAATAAAAAACAATTTATACACAACAAAAGCTATGACAAGAAAAATAAAAGGAAGCGACAGAATAAGACCGAAACGCGTGAGCCTTTTTTTAGTGCTTTTTTTATAACCAAACCCGCTCATCTATCCTCCTGTTTTTTACCTCTCAGAGGCCTTGCCTCTTTACGGGGTTATTTACTTTTGTGCCCTGGACATGCCTCAAAACCCATGCACCCCTTTATTCTCAATTTACAATCTGTGTTTGAGCATATTGTTTTATCTTTTTTCTTTACCGCAGATTTTTTTGTTACCCTTCTTCTTTTAGAAGGACCTCTCTTTCCCACCGTGGATATTATAGCAGAGAACTGAGAATGAGTAGCAATCGTAAGGTTGCGAATGTAATAATAGATTGATTCTTTTAATTCGTGAATATTCGTGTAAATTAGTGGCTAAATAAATCATGATAATCTGTGTTCATCCCTGCCTGCCGCCTGCCTGCCGGCAGGCAGGGCAGGCAGGTGTGTTTTCTCTATCTGCGTAATCTGTCTACGACTCGTAGGGTGGACTATTTGGTTTTATTTTGTTTAATAATACCAAGGGCGTTGTTGAGTTTAAGCGTAACTTCTTTGGCCTTTTCCTGCAGTTCTTCACTAAGATGATTAACTTTGTCAGGATGAGACAGGATAATTTTTTCTTTATATGCCTTTTTTGCCTCTTCCCATGAAGCAGTGGGGTTGATACCCAATAACTTGTGTGCCTCTTCCAAATCAAGAGGACGCCGGGATTCATTCTTTTTGTCTTCCTGTGACTGACCGTGGGAATAAGTATAGTTTCTTTGCCTTTTCTGCTTTGCATTCCTGTACAACAAGTAAAATAATACCCCCGCTGCAATAATATCGTCAAAAATATGCGGGTGGGCATCAAAAGGACTTAAAATGTAGAGAGCTAATAGTATTAGCCAGAAATAATTTGTAAAATTCATTTCTAAATGTCTGTGCCAATCTGAGTTTAATTCGTCTTATACCAGATATTGTATGCCCCTTCAAAAGAGACCATACACGGACCCCTGGGGGTCTTTGGACCGCAGCCCTTTCTAAACAACTTATACCCGGATGGATAGGCCTTACCCAGGATTATTTTACCACTATAACTTCTTGAGAAATATAAAAAAATGGTAGACGATGGTCGATGCGACCGACCTCTGTCCATTATTTAGAATAATGGTAGCGCATTTCAAAGCGCTTCAAACTATATCTCGATAATTCTACCAAATACAATACACAAGTGTAAAAAAAGAAATTTAAGGAAATGGACCCTTTATCCCGTTGTTCAAAGAACTTTACGGGACACCCATAAGGTTTACCCCGTACCCAATATGGTTTACGGGGCTCGCCACCTGCTTCCCCTAATAGTGGCATCAAGCATGGCGTTTAAATTCATTATTCCTGTCCTATTTGCCAATCTGCTTGTTAAATGGAAAGTGGTTGGGTTGAAATAAGAAGATATATCAAGTAATAGTCACGATTATTTCTTTTTCCTTATATTGGTGATACTATAAGACATGTCTCTAAAGAAGAAAATAATTCTTGCTTTTCTAATAAGCTCGATAATTATAGCCATCCTTGTTATAGCGGGTTATATCAATTTTATAGGAATCAAAAAAGAAATTCGCTATCTCGAACTATCTGATACTCTGAGAAGCAAATCTTTACAACTCCGAAGGCATGAAAAGAACTTTTTCCTTTACGGAGACATTAAGGAAATTAAAGACGTTCACACTTATTTAAAAGATTTAAAAACAATTCTTAAGCAGGGCAGAACTTCTTATAACACGGATAAACTGCTCAGTCTTGAGAATAAGGTAGAGGAATACGAACAGAGATTTAATCGGATTGAACTAACTGCCGGAGATTTCCGAAAAGAGTTTAACAGACTTAAACCAGTACTCTCACAATACTCTGATTTTTTCCAGCTCATTGAATCGACCTTTTTAGAAAGTCCTCTCGTAAATGCAGAAATTTTTAAAAAGGTATTTTTATTGAAAACAACCAATCCGGCAATCAAGAATCTTCAGGAATTGGATACTGAAATCAGCGCCCTCAGAAAAAATGGGGAAGAAATATTGATTATCTCTAAGGCCCTTGATAAATCAGCAAGAGAAAAAGTGGAAAAATATATAAGTTTTTCACAGACCGCTGCATTGTTTCTATTTCCTCTGTTCCTTTTTGTAGGTCTTGGAGCTTCATTTGCCATCAGCCACGGCATTGTAAAACGCCTGAAATTATTAACCAGGGCAGTAGAAAACACAGGCAGAGGTGACTTTTCATCCCTAACAATCCCTGCACAACAAGATGAGGTGGGCGTGTTGATTAATACATTCAACAAAATGGAAAGCGATTTAATCACAAGAGAAGAAGAGCTCAAGGAAAAAAATGAGGAATTACTTCAGAGCAGGAAACTTGCCTCCATAGGAACACTTGCATCCGGGGTAGCCCATGAACTTAATAATCCTCTCAATAATATTTATACCACCGCCCAGAGGCTCGTGAAGAAGACAGAGGATAACTGCCCCCCGCTGATAAAGAAGGGGCTTGACGACATCTTTGGTCAGACAATGAGGCTAAAGCGGATTGTAGGAGACCTTCTGGAATTTGCGAGAGGAAGGGACCCGCAATACAGGGAATTAGAATTAAACGGTCTGTTGTCGGGAGTGTACAGGAGGCTGAGTGATACAATGAATGTTGAAAATATAAAATTCGCACTGGATACCAACCCCTCCCACCTGAATATAAACGCCGACCCTGAACAGATTGAACAGGTTTTTGTCAATCTCTTCAGTAATGCTGTTGAAGCGATGTCAGGATCGGGCGATTTGACTGTCAGCACAGAATCACGAAATGACCATATAATAATACAGGTGTCTGATACAGGCAATGGAATACCGCAGGACTCGATTGAAAAAGTATTTGAGCCTTTCTTTACCACAAAAGATAAAGGCACGGGGCTGGGGCTCGCTATTGTGTTCAATATTATTCAGAAACACAACGGCGAGATAAGGGTCGAGAGTGAAGAAAATAAAGGAACGGTTTTTACTATAAGATTACCGAAGGGAAACAAATAATATGCCATTCAGGATTCTGGTTGCAGAGGATGAAAAGATAACATTAAACAATATCATTGACTCCTTGGAAGAAGAGGGATTTGAAGTCCAGGGTGCTGACGACGGCGCCCAGGCTTATAATAAAATGGAAGATAAGCACTTTGATATCCTGTTAGCCGATATAAAGATGCCTTATATTTCTGGTATAGAACTGCTTGAAAAAGCAAAGGAACGGTTCCCTGAAACAGAGGTTATTATTATCACTGGAGTCAGTACAATCAGCTCGGCAGTCGAAGCAATGAAAAAAGGAGCCTTTGATTATATCACAAAACCATTCGATCTGGATGAAATCATATTGAAAGTCAAAAAGATAGAAGAACAGAAGACTCTCAGAAGAGACATTATTGCTCTGCGTACCTTTCTTAAGATGGAAAAAGACGTCTCCATCATCGCAAAGAGCATGAGTATGAAGCGAATCCTTAATACCATTGAGGAAATGAGGGACTTTGATGTTAATGTGTTGCTCACCGGCGAAACGGGCGTAGGTAAAAATCTGATTGCAAAGATCATCCATTTTACAAGTATGCGGCAGGACAGGCCCTTCCTCTCGATCAATTGTGCAACACTGACGGAAGAACTTCTTGTCAGCGAATTGTTCGGTCATGAAAAAGGCGCGTTCACCGGCGCGGTAACAACAAAGCAGGGGCTGGTCGAGATTGCAGACACGGGTACCCTTTTTCTTGATGAAATATCCGATCTGTCGCCGTCTCTACAGGCAAAACTGCTTAAGGCGATTGAAGATGGAGAATTTTTCCGCGTCGGTGGTACAAAGTCGATTAAGGTTGATGTAAGATTCATCGCCGCAACGAACCGGAATGTAAAGGATATAATATCAGAGGGGAAATTCAGGGAAGACCTCTATTACCGGCTGAATGTCATGGAGATATTTATACCCCCCCTTCGTGAACGGCGGGAGGACATAAGGCCTTTGAGCGCGTACTTTCTTCAAAAGCACATCCCGAAATCTAACAAGAAGATAACGGGTTTTTCAAAAGAGGCTATGGAGATTCTTATGAAATACAGCTTCCCGGGCAATGTCAGGGAACTGGAGAATATTATAGAAAGGGCGATTATCCTTGAGAAGAGTGCCCTGATTACCCCTGAAAGCCTTCCAACAGAACTCCGGACCCTGCAAATCGAAACCCTTGAGCCGGGCAGGATAATGACTGTTGACGAAATAGTCAAGGAATATGCAGAAAAGGTTATTAACATGCTCGGAGGAAACAAAACAAAGGCAGCAGAGATGTTGGGGATATCAAGAACCAGCCTCTGGAAGATACTCAAAGAAGATCAGCGTTAACACCGTTCATATTTTAAACACTTCTCAATTTATTATATAGTCTCTCAAAAAACCGTTTAAATGTAAATAGTTGTCTCTATATTTTATACCGCAAAATCTTTCCTGCGTGCTTTTCTGACCGTTCATATTTTAAACACTATTTTTTTGCCTCCAAAATAATCTTTTAATTTCAAGCAATTAGAGCTGGCACAGATTATGCAATTTCTTTTTTAGAAATCCAATTTATGGAGGAAAGAAAAATGGCAAGAAATCTCCTGTTCGTAACAAGGGGGAATGAAGATTATGAGGAAGGCTTCTTATATGTGGTTGAACTATCCAGGATACTCAAGAAAGGCGTATCCGTGCTGATGATCTACGATAAATCATTCATCAAATCGTTTGAGGATAATATGGCGGCTGTCGCATTTGCAGAGGCTGGAGAGACCGGAACAGCGAAAGAGATTTCAGGGGAATGGCTACGGCAAATAGAGGATGAAACGAGGAGGAGAACGGATTCATTGATTAAAAAGTATTGCGGAAATGGAGAGCCAGTGAACATAAGGTGCAAAACAGGTGTCGGAGATATAGTCTCAAATATAAAAAAAATAGTAAACAATGACACGTCAATTGAGATGGTGCTGTTAAGCCCGACTCTTAGTGATAAGAGTATTATTCACACTAAGAAGCTTCTAAAAAACATTTCAAGACGTGTAGTAATCATGTCAAAACCGGTAGACGCTAATACATAAAATAAAAGAGATGAGGAAAAGATGAAGAGATTCTTAAAAAAATTTGAAGACACATTTGCTGCCGCTGCATTTGCAGAGGCAGGGGAGTTTGAGACGGCTAAGGAAATTATTAGGGAAAAACAGTCTTTAGCTAATGAACTTCAATATCTTAGGTACGGAGCGGTAAGCACAATCAACAGCCTCGCCTCAATGGCAATGGTCTTTGCAAAGGCGGGGGACAAGGAAGCTGCGGTGGAACTTTTGCAAGAAGCAGAAACTATGCTTCAGGAAATCAGGGAAAATTATCAAAAAAAATTCCTTGATCCTGCAAAGAGTTCAGCCTGATTGCAAACATGCCTGGATAACAAGAGGATTAATGAAAAAACTGTCAAATCCAATACATGAAAGAGAGAAGATGAAGAAAAGATGAGAGGATTCCTTAAAAAATTTGAAGATGCAATGGCTGCCGCTGCATTTGCAGAGGCAGGGGAGTTTGAGACGGCTAAGGAAATCATGAGGGAAAGCCAGTCTTTCGCTGAGAAGATTCAATCCCTTAGATGTGGGGTGGTGATAACAATTGACAACCTCACCTCAATGGCGATTACCTTTGCAGAGGCAGGGGAACATGAAACAGCAATAGAACTATTGCAAGAGGCAGAGAATATGCTTGAGGAAATTAAAAGGAATTATCAGAAGTTCCTTACTCCCGTAATGAGCTGAATTTTTAAATACCTGAGGAGGACAAAAATGGATCACAGTTCAAAGACGCGAAAGAAAAAGTATATCCTGAATGCCCTTATTTTCGGTGCGATATCAATCGGCTCCTATATTGCTCTTTTTATGGAGATAAGTGTCGTTATGGAATACTTTACAAAAGGAGGCAGGTTTGCAGCGCTTTCGGTAGCAACAGCACTATATTTTTCACTTATGCACGGTGCCTTTGCCAGTAATCTAATCAGTGCGATGGGTCTTGAGGCAAAGAAGCACTAATTGAATCCACATTTGAGAAGAGGAGACTAAATGGAAATGAGAAAGATTACAGCAATAATAATATCATTGTTTCTTATATTTATTATAACTTCTGCGGCGTTTGCAGGCGGAGGGGGGCCGCCCGCGAATTTCAAGAAAGGCGTTTTTCTGAAAGTCGATTCAGTAACCGGCGTGGGTCTTTTCAGGCCGGCCGACTCGGATAAGACTATAATTGTGAGGCTCGGCGATTCTATGAATGCTGAGGATATCAAACTTAACGAAAAGGTAATGGTAACATTTGAAAAGATAAACGGAGAAGATGTGGCGAAGACAGTAGAGATTATGTTCATTGGCCTGACCATCGATAAGTTCATTGCCCTTATTATTGTCGGGCTTATAGGCGGCCTCTTGAGCGGATTCATCGGCTCCGGAGGAGCCTTTGTTCTAACTCCGGCAATGATGTCTCTGGGAGTACCGGGTGCCGTGGCTGTTGCCAGTAACATGTGCCACAAGTTCCCCAAGGCGATGGTAGGCGCCTACAAGCGTTATAAATACGGCCAGGTGGATATCAAACTTGGTCTCGTAATGGCACTCTCGGCGATCGTAGGCGTTCAGATCGGCATCAAGATACAAAAGATCATTCTCAACAAATGGGGCAATGCCGGCTCAAACCTTTATGTTAGCCTTGCCTTTGTGGTGATACTCGTGATCGTAGGCGCCTATGTATTGTATGACGCATGGAAATTGTCAAAGGGCGGTGAAGAGGTGAAGACCTCCAGGCTGGCTCTCGCCATGCAGAAGATAAATATACCGCCTATGATGCATTTCAAGACGGCGAATGTCAGACTTTCGGTATGGGTAACCATCCCGGTCGGCCTTGCAACGGGAATGCTGGCGGCTACCATCGCCGTTGGCGGCTTTATAGGCGTGCCGGGCATGATTTATGTGGTGGGAGCCTCAGCTATTGTAGCAAGCGCAACCGAGCTTGTCGTTGCTTTTGTCATGGGTATGTGGGGCTCAATACAGTGGGGACTCAGCGGGCTGATAGACATCAGACTTACGCTGTTGATACTCTCCGCATCGCTGATAGGAGTCCAGCTCGGCGCCCTGGGCACGACCTATGTAAAGGACTATTTAATTAAAATGGTCATGGGAGCAGTAATGTTAATAGTCGCCGTGAGCAGGGGAGCCAAGGTCCCGGTGTATTTATCGGATCTCGGCCTTGTCACTCTTGATCCGAAAATGGCTTACGTAATCAATCAGATAAGCTATTGGGCTCTTGTGACGGCTCTCGCGACCGCAGGCATTATAATAACCGGCGCCATGATAAAGGGCATTTCAAGGGCGAAAGCTGAGGAAAAAGAAGCGCTGGCAAAGGAGGCAGTAGGCCATGGGAAAGTATAGAAAGATACTTGTTGCATTTGACGGGTCTGTATCCAGTAAGAATGCACTTAAGCAGGCAATAAAGCTTTCACAGACAGAGAAATCGTGGATAAAGATATTGGTTGTCGTGCCGGATTACGAAGGAGACCTTGAGCTTGTCGGTGTAAGCAATATAAAAGCGGTCATTGAGGGTCCGAAAGAGAAGCTTATTGCCTCTGCGAGGGATATAGCAGCGGCAGAAAGTGCAACAATAATAACGGATGCTGAGCAGGGTGAGGCATATGAAAGGATTGTTGATGTGGCAGATGCTGAAAATTGCGATATCATCGTTATAGGAAGACGAGGTATTCATCGTATTGAAAGGATGCTCATGGGAAGCGTAACATCAAGAGTCATAGGCCATACGCAAAAGGATGTCCTTGTGGTTCCAAGGGATGTATCCATAGGATGGAAAAATATCCTTCTTGCCACTGACGGCTCGAAATGCAGTATAGCTGCTACAGAGCATGCCATAAATTTTGCAAACTCTTATGGCGGGAATTTGATAGCAGTCTCGGTGGTTGATGTAACCGATGAATTTTATGCTCAGGCTCCTCAGGCGGTTGACAGGATGATAGAGAAATCCAAGGGATATCTTGAGGTTGTGAAGAAAAAAGCAGAAACCTCCAATGTTAAAATTGAGCCAGCCGTGAGAGAAGGAGAGGCATATGAAAAGATAGCGGAACTCGCAAGCGTAAGGAAGGCAGATGTAATCTTCATGGGCAGTCATGGAAGAACCGGTCTAAAAAAACTGCTTATGGGAAGTGTAACTGAAAAGGTTATTGGTCATACACCATGTCCTGTAATGGTGGTAAAATAATAAAAATTGAATTTTAAATACCGCGAGACGGTTCAGACCAGAAATTACTGGAAGAAGAAAATATTAATGATATGGATGTATTCGCTGCTATATCAAATAATGAGGAGCTTAACATAATGGCATTCCTGCTTGCCAAAAGTCTTGGGGTAAAGAAGGTTATAACCATTGTAAACAGGACTGATTACATGCCGCTTGCTAATAACCTTGGGATAGAGGCTGTTTTAAGCCCCCGCCTTATTACTGCTAGTGCTATTTTAAAATACGTTAGAGGAGACAATATCCTTTCTCTTACAACGGTGGCAGAAGGTAGGGCAGAGATAATGGAGGCAGAGGTCAAAGAAGGCTCTATCCTTATCGGGAAGACCCTTCGTGAAGTTGAACTTCCGAAGAAATCCCTGATAGGCGCAATTATAAGGGGGGATGATGTGGTTATTCCTTCAGGAAACGACAGGATTTTTAGCGGAGATAAGTTGATTGTCTTTACCCTCAAAGAATTTATTAAGCAGGTAGAAAAACTTCTTCAATGAACATCAGCCTTGTATTAAATTTTATTGGCGTTGTTCTAATATTTTCTTCGGTGTTTATTCTCCTGCCTATCACAACCTCAATTATTTATAAAGAGGACATTAGTGCCCTGGGCATGTCTTTTTTGGTGACATTGTTTTCAGGCATACTGCTGTTTTTTTTAACCAAAGGTCAGAAAAAAATAGAACTCAGGCACAGAGATGGCTTTGCTGTTGTAACTATGAGCTGGCTTGCTATCTCTCTTTTTGGGTCATTGCCCTATATATTGTCCGCCGTTTCTCCATCCTTTACAAATGCCTATTTTGAGTCCATGGCAGGCTTTACAACCACAGGTGCATCTGTCCTGAACAACTTAGAAGAACTTCCAAAAGGCATTCTGTTGTGGAGAAGCCTGACACAATGGATAGGGGGGATGGGGATAATAGTTCTTTCTCTTGCGATTCTTCCAATGTTGGGTGTTGGCGGGATGCAACTATTTAAGGCAGAGGTGCCTGAGATAGAGGTTGAGAAGTTAAGACCCAGAATTATAGATACAGCAAAATCACTCTGGTATATATATACAGGACTTACAGTTGTTTTGATGCTTTTATTGTCTTTTTGCGGGGTGAATCTGTTTGATGCCATTTGTCATTCGTTTACAACCATGGCAACGGGTGGGTTTTCAACAAAAAGCGCAAGCATTGCATACTTCAAGAATACGTATATTGATATTATTATCACTGTATTTATGTTTTTTGCAGGTATAAATTTTGCGCTTCATTTTTATGCCTTAAGGGGCAATTTTTCAAGGTTTACCAGAAGCAGCGAATTTAAATTCTACTGTTCGGTTATCGCTATATCAATCATTATCGTTACTTTGAGTATAATGACGTCTGGCTCTCTTTCAATTTTAGAGGCATTGAGATATGCTTCTTTTCAGGTTGTCTCAATAATGACTACAACAGGATATGCAACAGCAGATTTTGAGTTGTGGCCTGTATTATCGCAGATGATGCTTTTATATCTCATGTTTTTTGGCGGTATGATAGGGTCAACCGGCGGCGGCATGAAACAGGTAAGGGTGCTTCTTATGTTTAAACAGGCATACAGGGAACTCTATCAATTAATCCACCCCCACGCGTTTACTGCCCTGAAGCTTGA
>VAPA011073045.1_pt1 | contig 10143 bp, 9 predicted proteins | sample 3395041 | NCBI WGS metagenome assembly VAPA01 (sample SAMN08290432, study PRJNA428436) | hydrothermal vent metagenome | isolation source: Deep-sea hydrothermal vent chimney | place: Indian Ocean: Southwest Indian Ridge | depth 1973 m m
ATTCATAAGTTTTAACATTTCTGATGCTACCAAGTATTTTTTGTGCTTCGTTGACGCTCTTACCCATTAACTCTTTTTTGATCGAATCTTCGGAAATATCGGGAACCACAAAAGTTTTTAAAGTAACTTGGACATCTGCCTCCGTATCCGAGAGCACGGTGTCTTCTGTATTACCTAGTATTTCCACGTTAACCACCCTCTCTTTAGTTGAAAGTACAAATCCTTCAGGTACGAAATCTTCTACCACCTTGTCAATTAATTTATCCAGTTCCTCTGTTTCGTAAACCAATCCTTTGGTTACAAAGGTCTGCTCTAGTGTGAGTTCTTCCGTTTCCTCGTCTAAGGAGTGGCTAAAAGCTTCCTTGGAGACACCCGTGTTTTCTGAACCGCTGATCAGCTTTTCCTTTTCTGTGACAGTGTTATTTAGTGCAAGGAGATTTTTATCCTGGGTGTTTTCCAGAAGGCTGGTTTTTAAAGTATCAATATCTTCCTGGGCAACTGTGCTAATTTTTTCTTCCTTACCTCCATCAATATCTTCGACCACTTCAGCAGCGTAAGCATCCTCGTCGTAGTCGTCAAATATTAAGTCATTATCTTCTTTGAGGTTATACTTATCACCAATCTTGTCTGCAAGGACGTCTGCGTCCGCTTGGCCCGGTATAAGTAAAGAGCCGGGATCTGAAGGATCCTCTGGGGTTGATGGGGGAACGGTTACCGTGTCGTCGAGGACATAAACCAAGTCGTCATCATCTTCGGATTTTAGTTCCTCACCTTTTTCGAACTTCTTTTCTTCGGAGGTTTTGTTATAGATTGTAATACGCCCTTTGGCTTTTTCACCAATAATTTTTTCACCTGTAGTTTCTATGGTTAGCTTGTCGTCCAAGGAGGCCTGTACCGTGGAGCCTTTTAGTAATTTTTGCTCAACATCCGTAACAACTCCATTTTTGACTTTGATCTCAAAGCTGCGCGTTAAAGGCTGAGCGTTAACCAGTATGGTTACTTCTGCTTTGGGGATTTCAGACATAAATTTATAAGCAAACACACCACCGATTACTAAAAGAAGCAACAAGGCCGCAATGATAATGGGAAGTCTGCCTTTTAATCTGATACGCGGGAACTTGATCTTAGGCAGTACTAGTTTCTTCCTAGGGATATTTTTGTCAACACCTTTTGTATCAGGTTCTAAGGTTTCTACGCCCTCTTCGTCAAAAGATTCGGAGAGAGCCCCACCGTTTTCTAAATACATGAGCATGTTTTGTCCGTTTATGTCATCGGTGTTAAAGTTTATGACCTTGCCTTCTCTATCCGACCAACTTTTTATTAGTTTAAGATTTAAGACATTTTCGAACAAAACAGCACCGTCAGGCACAACCAGCTCGATACCCGTATCTTCGGTAGACTTTAGTTTATTTAGGATGCTTATCACATCTTCATGTAATTCGACTTCAACTTTGATCATACAACTTCCTCATAAATATAAGCCAGCACTAAAGGGATGGCCCAGTCGTTTGTGTTAACAGTACCCGTGGCATCAGCAATTTTTGTGAAATCTCCTACTTCGATTTCTTCAATAGTGGGAGGAGATTTAAAGGGAATTGATTTCATCCAGGGAGTTTTTGTAAGTGCCTCTTCGATCTCAGGCAGCTGAGTACCCTCACCGTAAAGATAGATGCAGGGTGCAAAAGTTTTCACCCCGGAAAAATCCGCAAAAAGAAGCTCCACACCTTCCAGCCAAATGTCTAATACATCACTGAGGCAGTTTTGCACCACTACGCTCTCACTGGGACTTAATTTACCTCGGGAGTGGCTTTCTAATACTTTTCTCGATTCTGTAGCGGTTAATCCCATAATATTGCTAATTTCCTCGACAAAGTGCTTTTTGCCTATGTGCAGACTTTTGTTAGCTACAATGGCGCCCCCAAAAACCACACCGATGTTGGTAAAATCAGAACCTATTTGGGCGAGAACAAGGTCGGTACTTTCTTTATCCGTCTGTCTAAGGGCTTTAAGAAGAGCGAAATTTTCAGGGCTGATTGCTAAAATGTTTAACCCAAGTTTTTTTGCAAGTTTGCGCAAAGATTGCACATGATGAGCAGGGCAAAAGCCTGTGTACAAGGCCATTTCGATCGTTTGCCCTTGCTGCTCCTCTAAGCTGGAAGCCTTTTTGCCGTCAAGTTTTGTATGAATAATAGAGGAGGTGATTAGATGCAAGTCAACCTCTGTATCACCGGTAGCCTGTGCGTAGTTAGTTTGTGTTTGCACTTGCGAGGATTCGGATATTTTTGATTGGATCTCTTCTACCTCCCCTGGTGTTATTGACGCGCTGGTTCCTCTATTGATCTTAGCTGTCGTAACACTTTCCCAACAAAGATCGCTGGTTACGCCTATAATGACATCGTCGACATCTTCCTCAATATCCTGTGTGGCAAGAAAAATTGCCTCCTTTGCGGACTGTACGACAGGCTCAAAGTCTATGATAACACCGTTTCTAACACCGCCGGGTTCCAAAAACTCCTTCCCTTTGCCGATTACTTTAATAGTACCGTCTTCTTTATAGTAAGCTAAACATTTTACGCTCTCGGAGTTAATATCCAAAGTAACAAATTTGGACGGTTTTTTAGAAGCAGTTCTTAAAAAAGGTAGCCTTATCATTAAGATGATTATACATTATTACTTATGGTATTTGTGTTGTTATAATGGTGTTTTATTAGTATCAGGTGCAACAAAACCAGCCCTATAGTTGATATATTCTTCCACTTCCTTAACTGGTACACCGTATTTTTCACGTGATTCTTGTTTTATTTTGTTGGCAGTTTCCTGATTGGAGAGAACTTTAGTATGGATTATTTCCCAAGGCACACTCATGGAAAAAGGAGGCGTCGGGTGACCGTCAACGAGAAGCTTTACATAGGCGTGCCCCACCGGTAAGTTGCTAATATCCTTTTTACTAAAGGTAGGATCAAAGTAGTGTTCCAGGAATTCCGCATCTTCCGCACCTGCTCTGAAGACACACATGGAGCCAACATTGCCGAAGATGGCATCCTTTATTTCTTCCGTAAGCTGCTCGATAAACTGGTGTGCCACCACTAGGCTAAGTTTATATTTTCTGGCTTCGGAGAGAATGGTTTGAAAGTCAGGGGTGGCAAAATTTTGGAATTCATCAACATAGAGGTAGAAACTGGGGAAATCTTGACCTTTTTCAAGGATTTTATGGCGGGATAAAGCCGCGCTAAGCATTTTGGGCACTAAGACAAGTCCTAAAAAGTTAGAGTTTTCTTCTCCAATCTTGCCTTTGGCCAGATCCACTAAGAGAATTTTCCTTTCGGCCATCACCTGGGGAAAATTAAAGGCAGATCTCGGCTGGCCAAGAATGTTGCGCATAAGCTTATCAGTGACAAATTTATCAAACTTAGAAACAAAATAACCCATGGTCTCGCTTTTATGGAAATCCGAAGTTTTTGCTACCTCGTCAGTCCAATATTTTTTAACCAATGGATCTTTTAGTTTAGCCACAAACTTTTTAGAGTATTCAGGGTCTATTAAGAGCCTGAGCACGTCAACTAAAGTACTGTCTTTATCCACCATGGCCGTCAGCATGACATTTCTGATGGCCCTTTCCAGTTTTGGGCCCATGATGCCCTGTCTATTGGGATCGTAAAGTTTGTAAAGCAAAGATATAAAAGAATTAATAATCAGATGTTGCTCTTCTTCGGATTGGTGCTCAAGCAGATTAATACCCATAGGCCTTTCGATGTCGGAGACATTAAAGTAAATGACGTCAGCAATTCTTTCCTGAGGTATTTTAGTAAGAATATCCTGCACGTCGGTGCCATGAGGATCAACTATAGCAACACCCTCACCGTTTTTAATATCTTGCAAGGCCATGTATTTTAATAGTTCTGATTTACCTGTACCTGTTTGGCCAATGATATAAAAGTGGCGCATGCGGTCTTGCTCTTTAATGAAGACTTGTTTTTGCACCCCCCTAAAAGAGCTTTCTCCAATCCAAATTCCCTCCTCTTGCTCGGGAAGATTGGTAGGTGCGGAAGATCTTCGAGAGGTAAGCCAAAGGATGTTAGGGGTTTGGATATTCTGGTTAGGAAAGTGAAAAATAGTTGCTAGTTCTTCGGTATTTAGGACGGGATAGCTGTTGTAAAAGTTAATATCCAGGACGGGAATAGTTATTTCTTTGTGGCGAATTCTGCGGTAGATGAAATCATCAACAAGTTTTCCCGACGAGATCCCTCCCAGTAAAGATCTGCGCATGACGAATTTATTGTGGTTGACATCGGAAAATTGCTCGAAGGCAGAAACAACATTATTAATATGTACCTGCGCGGATTCTTTGTTTTCTGATATGGAAATAATTCTTACCGCAGTATTAAAGCCTGAGTGGGAGATTTTTTCTTCTATGGCTTCCAGGTAGGATTCGTCTATATTGTAGTGTTTTTCAGGATCGGCTAGTTTTGCTTTTGCACTATTTAAAAACTTTCTACCCACTTTTCTCCAATTTTCGTTAGCAGGGCTAATGATATATTGTATGGCTAAAACTTCCTTTTCGTTAAGCTTGCTCATGGACGAGGTTATAGGATTTAGCGGATCTGTTTTGATATCCTCGTACGTTTTTATAGGTGAGTAAATAGCTCCTTTTAGTTTTAGAGCAGCCACTCGGGTGTAGTTTCCCCTGTCCCAGATCTCGTTGGGGTTTACGATGTCTATTTCAGCCTCAGGATAGACGCCATTGATTTGTTTTTCTACATAACCGGTGATATCGTCGGGAACGACTACATAAAAACCAATCCCCTCTGTTTTAGAGACGATCTCAAAAGAAATGCGGTATTCCCCGGAGAACATTTTTTTGAGAAAGGGCTTTTTAAGACCCACCAAGTTTGAAAATAAATGTTCAGCGGCCTCCACCTCAGTTTCGTTGTCTTTGGGCAGCTTGATTTGTAGAAAAGTAAGGTCGAATTCGTGCAGCTTTTGAGTTTTGCGTTTTTTATAGGAAATAAGGGCAATGATAAAGCCAAAAAATGAGCCAAGGAGAATAATTGCGTAAATGATCAACCAGAACGAGTTGGTAAGGGTATCATAGGAGTCCATGGTGTTTTTCCACCTCCTCAATAAAACGTTCCTCTTCTACATCCGCTTCTTCGGTTAACTTATCTCCCGGTTTTTTGATATGTTTCATATTGGTTAGTGTGTCGGTTTGATCTACGATATTAGGTGTTTTACCTTCAGGTTTCTGGGCGGCTTCAGGAGGCGTATGCCCAGCCTTTTTTTCCTGAACTTGCTCGTTGAGAGAAGGAGATTCAGGTACCTTTTCTTTTTCTGCACCGGGTGTTGTTTCTGGGGTTGGTGTGCTCTCTCCTTGAATAGTTTCTATCACTTCGGAACCCTCCGGGCCGCTGCCGGTAGGTTTTCCGCCCAAGCTTTCTATTTCCTCTTCTTTATCATCTTTTTGGGGATCCATAATGAGAATATTCTAGCACTTTATTTAAAAAACTATTTGATGCCGGCGAATTTTTGCTTTTTATCCTTCTTGCTTTTCTTGGAGTCTTTAACTTTTTTTGAGGTTTCGTCCAGGATGCCTTCTGTAGCGGATCTGACTTTTTCTTCGATTTCCTCTACTTTGCTCATACCTTCTTCCTTTACCTCCTCTAGCTTATCAAAACCTTCCTCTTTTAAATCTTCCACTTTGATCCTTCCCTCTTCCAAGTATTTTTCACCCTTTTCTTTTAATTTCTTGCGAGTTTCTTCACCAGAAGCAGGTGCAGCTAGTATTCCTGCAACGGCACCAATGACCGCTCCTAAAAGAGCACCTTTGGCGAAATCCTTTTTACTTGCGCACATAATCTATTCTTCCTCCTTTCGCAAACTTTTTATTGCTTGGAATCCTTTTATAGCACCCATGATCATGTTTAGAGGATGAGATGCTGCATTAGTCATATTCTCGATATCTCTAAGGATAAGATTGGCTTTTTGCACGGTTTCCCGAAATTCCTTGAGGACCAGAATTACATAAATTCCGACCCCCACTAGAGTGACAGTTAAGATTGCGAGTATAAAGATAAGTAGTATCTGTAAATCCATATGGGCAGTGATTTTAGTATATAGCAGTAACCCCGTGCTTACAAGAATTATTCTTCTACCACTTCACCTTCCACGGTTTCTTCTTCACCGTCAGGTTTGCCAGTATTTTTAGAGCCTTTTTCACCCTCTTGTTTTGTATCCGGTTGCTGATCATGCATATGTTGGCCAATTTTTAGCATAGTATCGGAGAGTTCCTTGGTTTCTTTCTGCAACTCTTCTTTGGAAGCTGTCTGTATCATGCTTTTCAGGGTTTTTACTTTCTCTTCGATCTCCTTTTTAAGGTCCTCAGGTACTTTATCCCCGGCATCCTTAAGAGATTTTTCGGCCGTGTAGCATATGCTATCCGCTGTGTTTCTCAGTTCAACTATTTCCTTTTTCTTTTTATCCTCTTCAGCATGTGACTCAGCGTCTTTGACCATATTTTCGATCTCTTTGTCGCTAAGACCGGCGCCTCCCTTTACGGTAATCTTCTGCTCTTTACCGGAAGTTTTGTCTTTAGCATTGACATTGATAATGCCATTGGCGTCTATATCAAAAGTAACCTCAACTTGCGGCATTCCTCTTGGGGAGGGAGGTATGCCATCAAGAATAAATCTGCCAAGGCTTTTGTTGTCGATGGCCATTTCCCTTTCACCCTGCAGGACATTTACCTCGACTGAGGTTTGATTGTCGGCAGCAGTACTGAAGATCTGGGAAGCCTTGGTAGGAATGGTAGTATTTCTCTTTATGAGAGGTGTGCTGACCCCTCCTAAGGTTTCTATACCCAAAGTTAAAGGAGTAACGTCCAAAAGTAGGACGTCTTTCACGTCGCCGCCCAGCACGCCTCCTTGAATGGCGGCACCTACGGCCACAACTTCATCGGGGTTGATACCTTTGTGAGGGTCTTTACCGAAAAAGTCTTTCACGATCTGATTGATTTTGGGCATTCTGGTCATACCGCCTACCATAACAATTTCGTCTATATCTCCCTTGTTTAGACCCGCGTCTTTAAGTGCGTTTTTCATGGGGGGGATAGTTTTTTGTACTAAATCATCTACTAGCTGTTCCAGCTTTGCTCGGGTGAGCTTGATATTTAGGTGTTTGGGGCCTGAGGAGTCGGCAGTAACAAAAGGAATGTTGATCTCCGTCTCCATAGTCGAGGAGAGCTCTATCTTAGCCTTTTCGGCCGAATCCTTTAACCGCTGCATGGCTTGCCTGTCTTGGGAAAGATCTACTCCCTGGTCAGCTTTAAATTCGGCAAGTAAGTAATCAATTATTTTTTTATCAAAGTCGTCACCGCCTAAGTGTGTATCCCCGTTGGTGGATTTAACTTCAAAGACACCATCGCCAATTTCCAAAATAGAAACATCGAAAGTACCCCCGCCCAAATCGTAAACAGCAATTTTTTCGTTTTTCTTGCTTTCCAAACCGTAAGCCAAGGAAGCAGCTGTAGGTTCGTTGATAATTCTCTTTACCACCAGCCCGGCAATTTGTCCGGCTTCTTTGGTGGCAGTTCGTTGGGGGTCATTAAAGTAAGCTGGTACTGTGATGACAGCCTCCTCTACTTTCCCGCCCAGATAAGTTTCCGCGTCAGCTTTAAGCTTGGAGAGAATTTTTGCGGAAATTTCTTGAGGAGTGTAAATTTTATCGTCTATTTTTATAACTGCCATACCATTTTTACCTTCCACTATTTCGTAGGCATAATTTTTTTTAAGCCTTTGCACTTCGGGGGAGTTATATTTCATGCCCATAAGCCTTTTTACGCTAAAAGCGGTTCCTTTGGGATTGACCACTTGCTGTCTTTTGGCTGCCACGCCTGCCAAATTGGCTGAGGGAGCCACTATAGAAGGTGTAGTGTTTCCGCCTTCCGCGTTGGCTATTATTTTTGCCTGGCCGCTCTCCATCACCGCCATGGCGCTATTTGTGGTCCCTAAGTCTATGCCGATTATTTTACTCATTTTGTTCTCCCTTCTTGGCTATGGTTTTTTTTACCACCGCCAACCTTTACACTTACCGGTCTGATTAATTTATCTTTGAAATAGTATCCTTTTCTGACCATCTCCATAACTTTATTAGTCTCGCCTTCAGTCTTTTCTATGGCATCCATCTTTTTCGGATCAAAAGTATCCCCCGGCTTTATGTCTATTTCCTTTAGTCCTGCATTTTCCAAAACTTGTACAAATTCTTTAATGGACATATTTAAAGCAACGTCCGATGAGTGTTCTTCCAGAAGGAGGAAATTATCCAAAACAGGTAGCAGGTTTTCTATGAGAACGATATTGGCAAGCTGTGTGATCGTCGACCTTTCTTCTGACACTCTTTTCTGCAAATTTTTGTAGTCGGCCAAGGCTCTTTTCCAGTCGTTTTCCAATTCGGCGACTTTTTTCTCAAGCCCGATAACCTTTTGCACATTTTTATCCACTTTTTTTACTTTTTTTTCTTTCTTATCCATCTAAATATTTGAAATTACCAGGATTCTCCTAGTTCCTCTATGAGGCTTTTGGAGTACCTTACCGCGGGAATTACACTATCGTAACGCATTCTTGAAGGGCCAAAAACAGCAATGTGTCCATTATTTTTACCGGCTCTGTATGGGGTAAAGACCAAAGCGCAATTTTCTAAGTTTTCTATACCAAGCTCGGTACCAATGATTGTTTTAACATCCTCTTCTTGTTGCGGAGATTTATTGAATATTTCTTCAAGCAATTCAAACCTGTCTAGTAAATTTAAGGCTGTACGAGCGACGTCGATATCCCAGAACTCCTTGTGATCCAAGAGGTTAACCATCCCGGCGCAAGTGATGTACCCATCGCTGGTGGTGGCTAATGTAAGTTCGTGAATGTTTTCCGCTAAGGTGACCACTGCCTGGCGTAACAATTTCTCAAATTCGAATCTGCTAGGCCATAATCTCTGTTTCATAGCCACTTCTTGTAATACGGGAAGTTCGTCTTCTTCCATGATTTGATCCAAAAATAGCCTATAAGCCATGGGTGTGGGAACTCTGCCTGAGGAAGTATGCATCATATCCAGCAAGCCGAGATCAAGTAGTTTGGCCATTTCGTTGCGAGCTGTGGCAGGGGAATATCTAAGATTATATTTTTTTACCACTTCTACGGAACCCACCGGTTCCGCAGTTTTGATGTATTCGGTTATGATGGCATTTAATAATCTAATTTGCCTGTCAGAGATCATCTAGCAGTATTATAGTGCGAGTGATAAAAAAGTCAAGTTAATTTCCTTAAGTACTTTCTGATACACCTTTTCTATCGGCCCGCTGCTGTCAATAGTAATTAATTTCCCCTCGTTTTTATAGAAATTTATTAGGGGCTCGGTATTCTTTTTGTAAACATTAAGCCTTTCTTGAATTACTTTGGGTTTTTGGTCACTCCTTTGATAAAGAGGGCTGCCGTCAAAATCACAAATACCGGTGACCTTTGGCGGATTGTGTTTTTGGTGAAATGTGTGGCCGTTCTTTTGGCAGGTCCATCTGCCGGAGAGGCGATCAATACTCTCTTCTTCAGAAAGATCTATGTATAAAACGACGCTGAGCTGTATGTTTAAATTGGTGAAGAGCTCCTTTAGCAACCTAGCTTGGTTAAGTGTTCTGGGTATGCCGTCTAAAATTGCACCATCCTCGCAGTCTTTTTGCCGGATTCTCTTTTCGAAAATGTTTATAGTAGTTTTATCATCTACCAAATTACCGCTTTCCATGATGGAGGTAATTCTTTTTCCCAGTTCGGTTTGTTTTTTCATCTCTTCCCTAAATAGTTCCCCCGTGGAAATTTGCGGAATATTTAATTTCTCTTGGAGTAATTTTGCCTGTGTGCCTTTTCCCGCCCCGGGAGCTCCTAGGAAAATGATTAACATAAGATCATTGTACCAACTAAACTTTTAATACTTGTCGAAAAGCCTCCTGAGGAATGTCAACTTTTCCTACTCGTTTAAGTCTTTCCTTGCCTTTTTTCTGCCTATCTAAAAGCTTGTCCTTTCTTTCACGGTGGCCTCCGTAAATTCCGGCTAGAACGTTTTTCCTCACCGCGGGAATGTCTTCACGGGCAATTATTTTACCTCCCA
>VAPA010363323.1_pt1 | contig 10134 bp, 9 predicted proteins | sample 3395041 | NCBI WGS metagenome assembly VAPA01 (sample SAMN08290432, study PRJNA428436) | hydrothermal vent metagenome | isolation source: Deep-sea hydrothermal vent chimney | place: Indian Ocean: Southwest Indian Ridge | depth 1973 m m
AATCCTCTTTTAAGTTGATTGAAAAACAAACTCGATCACTTACAGTGATAGAAGTATCACGATGTTGATCTATTTTATAACTATTAAAATCTATATCTTTTGACATTAAGTATTTGTCTAAATCACGCAATGTCGTTACACGCGGTAGGTCTGACCCCAGTAATGCAACTGCTGTAAGTACATTCGAAAACACCTCGCCACCCTTTTTTATATCCTCTAGTTCAATTGACCTGGTGCGATACAATTTCGATTTGATTGCATTAAAAACAATCGTGGGCATATCTGTGTATGTCGCTAAAACTTTTGTCGGTTTTGATTCGTCATCTAAACGTACCGAGCTTATCCAACCTAATGCCGGTTGTCCGTCTGTCATTTTCTGTGCTTCGTTGTGCCCAAGTTTTAAAGGAACTTTTAAGACAGAAGAAAGCAGCGAGAAATTAGCTACGATATCACGTAACACTTTTTCAGTAGCGTCGAAACCAGCCCACTTTCCTTTCGCGAATATCTCGTCCTCGAAAGTGTGTGTTGAGAATTTCATACTATTATTCTCCAAACTCTGAAAATATTTCATCTAACGCCTTATCGGCTTTCTCTCTCACGTCACCGATAGTGTCATAATTAATTGGGTTGCGTTTACTTTCAACTATTCTATCCGACATTTTATTTAGTGCAGCGCCTTGCTTTACTCGTATTGTAGATAAGAGATATGTTTTAAATAAATAGATTGCTAATTGTATTCCTAATTTCTGCCACATAATCTAATTCTCCTATATCTCAATCGGTAGCGGGTTGTCGAACAAATATCCACTGAAAGCTGCTTCCACACCTGAATTATTTGCACCCGATGTCGCAGACAATTTAATAACTGCTTTTTCAGGTATGAGTAGCGTGGGTTTAAATTCATGTATTACACTTGATGTCCCCGTGGATTGTAAACCTAGAAAATGTACTGTCCTATATACCCCGCCTAACTCACGCACACGAAAACGAACCTCGATTTGTCTTGCTGAGGCACTCGCCATCAGCCCAGCACTTACCTCTGATATTATCAATTTTTTATTTGCTGGGACTTGGTAAATTGCCATCGCAGTTTGCCCTTCACTAGCTTTAATCCTATTCGTTGTTGTACTGTCTGTCACAGCTACAGCGGAGATGTTACCTGTATTAGTGTCCCCGCTTCCTGCCGAAAGTACGAACATGCGACTAATCATTATATATTCTGTTAGTGTGGGTACGTTTGTTGTACCGTTTAAAACCACAAACTCACTAATCTCATTAAACGAACTATCAAGACCGTTATCAATTTTCACTACTGCCGCACCTGTTGATCCTGGTGTAATTATGCGGTAGCTATCACCTGAGTTTATTTCAAACTTAATGCCATTCCCTGTGTATATTGTCAGCTCTGTTTCACTTATTATCGCAGTCACATAACCGTACTTTACCCCAGTATCATCCAACACTAAATCATTTACCGCGACGCTGTCAGTTTGGAAGGTTGCTGTTGAATCCACCAATTTACTAACACTTGCCTCAGTAGTTGTACCACTCGAGGTTATTGTGCCTGTGTCTGCAATGTCACTGCTCAATACATTATGTACCCTGGCCTGTGTTGGGGGAACCCATATACCACCTAGATCATGTATATCTTCCTCAACACCTGTATCTAAATCAAAATTATATCCGAATTTATTTATTGTTTTAATTCCACTAAGCCCACCTAACGCAGCTTGTAACTCAATACCGCCTAAAACTGAACCTTTGCTGTCTTTTATCAAACTCATTACTTAAATCCCTCTGCTGGCTCGACCGCGGGTGGGGCTGACTCTGTCCAAACGTCACCGGCAATAATAGCGATTAACAGTGATCGGCAATTGAAATGATTTGCCGGTTTGTAGGTATCCCAAATCGGAGAATCCTTAGCATGAATTTGCGGGTTGTCTGAGTCACCTAAACTATTGCAAATTGCACTCGTTCGCCCGTCAAGTATTGCGCTGTACTCGTACGCTTCTACAAAGTCACCGATTGCGGGGTCTTCGAATGTTGCAATACGCCCCTCGTTAATTGCTTGAAAAGTATTCGTTCTTACAATCGTTTCAATTCTATGCGCGGGTTTAACTTCTTTTAACAGCTCATTTAATGCGTCTTCTGGTATCATACCTGGTGCGACGTAACCCTGTTTTACAAATCGTTCATATATTGACTGGGTAACCTCGTCCCTTGTTTTTGTATATTGAATCCCGTTCATAATTTCTTGACGTACAATTGATACGGCTTTATCAGATAAATCACCGGCTATTTGAAACGATTTTGAATTAAAGAACTTAACTGCCAGGTCTTCAATAGATGCGAAGTTTAACTTTGACATTAGTTGTCGTTTATCACCAAGCCCTTTTTTAAGTTCAAGGTCTGCATTAAGTTGCCCCAGCTTCCAACCTTCTTTAAGCATTTTCGATGTTGTGTTTTTTAGTTCCCGCTTCTTTTCAGACGAAACTTTTATTTTTGAAATTTGTTTCATGTCAGGGTTAGTGAAATCAAAATCCGTAACGAACTCGGCTACTAGCTCATCGACAATTTTACTCATTGTATCTGCAAGTAGGTCAGTATTTGTCGATTCGATTACTGTACCATCACGACCAATGCTTGCGAAATCCACACGACGTAATGCTGAATGTTTACTGAAATTTAGTTTGTTGTCTGAGAAAACACCGCGTCCATTATCTCCAGCATTTGCGTTTCCGTTATCATCCCCGATGCTGCCACTACTGCCAGTATCAGGGTCGCTACTGCTATTAACACCTTCTTTTTCATTAGTAGTTTTGTCATTTTGCATACCTCTTCCTGTTGTGTGTCCTGTTCGTATCCTACCCAACCCTGTTCCTCTTTGAATTTCACTAACTTCACGAACTACTATCGGATCAATAATTGATTTAGCTCTATCAAGAGTAATTGGGTATGCTGTAATCAACATTTGCACTGCCGCTTCTTTAGCAAGTAGCCCTTCTGCAACATTTGTTGTGACTTGTAGCATTGACGTAACCTGCGCGCCATTCAATGCTGTATCTTGTTTTGTCACTTCAATAACATTGCCGTCGTCCGCTACCTCCTCTTGACGCTGTGGAATGTCTAGATAATTTCTGATTAAATTCTCATCATCAATAGTATTTTTAACTACGCTTGACTGCGTTAGGGTTGACCAAATATTCACAACATCTTTTATTTGCTCAAATGACAATTTCTTAAATGTAAATTTCGGGTAAAATCCATCGCCGTAATTGATGTCGCCTAAATGCCGAAATAATTGCTCATTCAAAACCTCTTCTAAGTAATTTGACTGCGCATCCAAATCCCAAAGAAAAGCCTCTAGTTGTGTTTGTGATTGCGCGAATGAGCCTGTGTTGCCTTGCTCACTAAGCCCTAATAGATTCGGGACTAGTAAAGCTTTCGCGATTGCTTTGTCATGCATTGCAATTGCTGTTTCAAATGCTTTCGTATCGTTGGGTTGCTCCACATTCAATTCAATGCCGCTTGGTAATATTAATGCTGTGTTGTTTCTGATCGAGTTTAAAACTGAAACTAGTGAGTTATATTCTGTAGATCCGTTGACTAGCGTTTTACCTTTCATTGGTTGCGCCCAGGTAAACCCTCCCGACATTCTTTCCAACCACATATTGTGTAATCGTGTCGCGATGTCTTTTGAAAAATAAGCTCGGTATGCTTCTCGTATTTCTGATTGACCATAGAACTCGTCAACATTTGGGTTTTGCACATAATGTATAAAATTTGATAAATCTAACTCTTGTTCAGCACCATCAACATTCTGAATTAACCGCTCGACATTTCCAAATTTATCAGTGTATGGGTAGAATGACTCAGCAGGTTTTGTTTTCAGTGATTTTATTCCGTACCAGGTTTTGCCATTGAACTCAATTTGATGAAATACTTTTTCAGTTAATGAGAAGCCGAAAATCATACCATCCATGATTCCGTCGAGCCTGGTTTTAAAGACCCCTGACATATCAAATAAGATATGTTCAAATAAATCTGTACGTGCTTTCTTTTCGTCATCGCTCAGTGAATCTGTTTCGGGTGGGGTAAAGAAATACTGTCTGCCTGTCGTAGCGTTACGACGAAAACGAACGACTGATTTTACTTGTTCATCAATCATCATTTTTTTGTAAATACCAAAACCTTTTCGATTAATTAAATCGTCGGGGTTATATTGCGGGAACTCTAGACCGCTATATAGTAGTGATGAACCCCATGCAGTTTCCTGATCGTGAACTACCGGAGTGTCTTGCACTTCATGCGAAGAAAAAAACGACTTGACAGAATCAAACATACTCACGTAATATATCCCTTAGCCGCTAGATATTGGTATACTCGGATCAGCTTAGTGCTTATAGTAAGTATCGCGTAACTTCGTGGCACCAATCTAGCGGCGTCCTTATTTTTACCAAGCCTCATTACTCGCCCCTTCTAGTTGACCAATCCCTTGCGCTTCTCCACTACCCTGAAAGTGCGGTGACTGTGTTGCAAAGATCATCGACCCACAATCCGCCATATCCGGGGATTTATCACCACGGGCAAGCATTTCTTTTTTTGTCTCCAGGTCTTCAAACTTCTCCCCGTCGTTTTTTGTCATTACACTTAAATGCTGCGCTATGAAGTCGTCCATATCCTGCGTGTCTATAGCACCCTCCTCAATCACGACATGTCCGTCACGAAGTGCATCACGATAATTAATATATGATTGCACACGTCGGTTTCTCCACATCTCCTTATCGTCTGATGACTCGCCGCCTTTGTACCTCACGACGTTGTATCCTTTTTTAACAAGCTCAGCACCAGCACCATCACCAACACCGACGCAATCAATAACAATATCGTCACCCTCAGAGCTATCACCATTGTAACCATTAAAAACATTTTCACATGCTTCACGGGTATCAGCCACAGCGGTTGCTTGGTTGAAGTTGAAACGCAGCATTTTAATAATACGCGTATACGAGAGGTATATTTTCGATACAAATATAATCGTGTCATCGATGCCTCCCGCCGCAACATCGCAGGATACTCTTAATCGTGGTTGAGAACCGTCGTCATATTGTTTGCCAATTGCTGATTCAATCCATTCTAATGAAATTAATTGGTTCGGTGACGCGTCTGCAAACTCACCAAACACACGAATTTTAACGATAGGTGAATTACGTCCGTACTTGCGAATCATTCCGTCAACCCATGCCCGGCTTATCCGTTTCGTTTCACTGTGTTTTATCTGTTTTGTGTAGTAGAGCTTTTGCGTAGAGGGTTTATTATGTGAATCGTAAAACTCACCATTGTTACGTGTGGGGTTGCCAATCATTACCAGGATGGCACCTTCGGTTGTAAGCGCGCCTTCGATAACGGGGAACATATTATTATTTACCGCACTTGCTTCTTCTACGATGAATAATAAATTCTCGTGGTGGTACCCAGCCAGGTTATCTGCGTGTGTTGCTGTCTCGATTACAGCGAACCAATCCTGGTCATTAAACCAGGTGATTTTCAATGTATCGCATTGCACTAAACTGCGATATCCCGCAACTGCGCCAGACAATACTTTTCGAAACTCAGGCCACGTCCTGGTCTTCAACGTCCCTTCTTTCGGGGCTGTACAGGGGATGATGCCGCGCCGTGTGAAATTAAACCAATGCATAACCTTTGTGACGAAATGTGATTTTCCACTGCCGTGCATCGCAGCAATAGTGAAACGTGTTTTTAAGTCGTGGTTGAATTTTGTAGGTAGGTTGAGTCGTGCTCGATCCAGGTCGGCAATAGCGATCATCATTTCAGATTGCCATTGATCGTTGGGGCATTGTAGTATCTCATCGCAAAACCAATCGGGGTCGATTGTAGCGCGATAGATTAGCTCATCGTATTCATTCGTGATTAATTTTTTATTTGAATTTTGCATTAAACAAAAAATTCCTTAATATTAAAACCACAAAAAATAAAACTGAAAAATAATGCGAAACACAAAACAAATATTATTGCTGCTATCGCTTGACTGATTGTTTTTAACCAAGCAATCATTTTTATTTTTGGCTCTTCACGATTGCCTCGATTAAACTTTTTAGTGGATTGTTTCCATCTTCATCAATAATTTCCATCGCTTTTAAATCAGGTAAAACTTTCGCGAGTCGTTTAAAATTTATTTCTGCTCTAGTTTTTAATGCCAGGATTCTTGTTTTTATCGTCCCTGTCTCATTCGCACTTAGTTTTTTTCTTTCACGTTTTAGTAAACGATTTATTTTTTCTAAGTCTTGTGATATTTTTTCTATCTGAGCTAGATACTCGCTACATTGCAGCTTTTCACGTAATTCATCTTGACGCTCTTTCTTGCGCGCGGATACCAAGTTAGATCGGGATGCGCGAAGCTCGTTTATATTGTCTTTCGGCATAGTTTATACCTCTGTATTTCTAACATGTTGATTACAAAAGGGAATATGTATTTTATACAAAAATAGGGGTGTTTTTCACCAGAATTGGACTAATTTTAACACTTTCATACATGATACGCAACTCAGTGTCAACTATTTTCGGGTGGGCCAGGCTTTAGCCCCACTTTGTGCTTTTTGGTATTAAATCTGAAAAAACAAAAGAAAACGATAAAACCATACCCCCCTATACTCTATATATACTCTATTTTATATATTTTTATTATACTATCTTTAATAATTTAAAAGATACCCTCTATATATTTCGTTCTCTAGATACAATACAATGCATATAAGCTATACTTCATTAATATGTATTATATTGTATGTGATTAACGGAATTTTAGTTTTCTATTAATCTGTATTCTATAAATAACTAAAGCTAAAGGAAAGTTAAATGAAAAACCAAGTTGAGACAATTATTAAATTCACAAAACCGTCGTACACTTTAGCGACTGAAGCATTACAGCAAGCATTAAAAGATTTAGAAGTTGATTGTAACTCGGGAAATTTAACCCAAGTCTTACTGTCGGCGGCAGCATTAAAAACGAATTTATCTGCTATTATAGCGCCATTACGGTTATTACAACCAAAACTTTTACGTTATGATAATCAACTTTCCAGGCAAGAAAGGAACGCCCCAAAACCGCGTAGACGTGCATCATATTAAAATACGCAGCACTCTATTTTAATATGAAAATATCCGGGATAAAAAAAGATGTCTATTAAAAAATTAATGTTAGAAGATTTAAAAAGATCTGGTTTAACTGAAAAAGATGCAAAGAAATTTGGATATAAACCATTAAAAAACTCGCAAACCCACAAACTAATCGGCAAAAACTTGGCTTCATATCAAATTCCGTATTTTGATATTAACGGTAAAAAATCTAATTTTTATCGAATTAGGTTTTTAGAGCGTGAGAAAGGATTTTTGAAAAACACTAAATTAAGATATTCACAACCCCCAGATATGTCTCCCAAATTCTATTATTCAAAATTAATCAATTGGAAAAAGGTAAGAAATGATGTTAGTCAGGAGATTATTTTCACAGAGGGTGAGAAAAAAGCCGAGGTATTGTGTAAAAATGGGTTTAACTGTATTGGCCTCGGCGGGGTTTGGAACTGGAAAAGTAGAGCTACTATTGATGGTTTGACTGAGAACTATCACAACATAACCTGGGAAGACCGCAGTGTGTTTATAATATTTGATAGTGATATTGAAACAAACATACATATACAACATGCATGCAATGCGTTTTGTAATCAATTACTAAGTGATGGTGCTGTAGTAGCCACGCAACATATTCCAGCGCTCGATAGTAATAAGCTTGGGGTAGATGATTACATTTTAGAGTACGGTATCGAGGCGTTCGATGAAATAGAGATAGAGGACTATTTTTTATCAAAAATTTTACACAAAATAAATGCGGAGTATACTTATTGTCATACTCCAAATTGTTTTATACGAATTTCCGACAAACAAATATTTAAACTATCCGAGTTTAAAACGCTTATAGCTCCATATAAATATCAGTATGAAAATTCGGAAGGTAAATTAATAACAAAGCCAGCTTTCGATTATTGGATTGAATGGGAGCATAGAAACGAGTGTGCGGGGGTAGCGTATGAGCCAGGTGAGGGAATTATAACTAAGCGCAATGAATTCAACTTATACAACAAACCTGATTTGATTCCTACAAAATATAAAAAAAATGACCTTAAGTTATTCCACACCCTTGTTGATTATATTTTCGAAGACCAGGGTGAAGCAGCGAAAAAATGGTTCCTTCAATGGGTAGCGTACCCCCTACAAAATCCAGGGACAAAATTAAGTACATTCATTTTAGTACATGGCATGACGCAAGGCACTGGCAAAAGTTTGCTCGGGTATACAATTAAAAATTTGTATGGTGTAAACGGCGGTGTAGTAGATCATGATATGATGTCAAATATATTTAACCAATGGGCTGTCAATAAACAATTTATCATTGCGGATGAACTAGTGGCCGAAGGGGAGAACTCATACAACATTAAAAGAGCTTATGCAAAAATAAAAAATATAGTCACAAGGCTTGTCATAGAGTTAAACAGAAAAGGTATTTCGCAATATGAAATAAATGACTATATAAATTACTTTTTCACATCGAATCACGCGAACGCGATGTACATGGAGGATGGTGATAGACGTGGGTACATCGTCAAAACCCCAACATATAAAATGTCACAATCGTTCTTTAACATATATGATAAATGGTATAGAAAAAAAAGTAATATGGGTAAATTGCTGCAATATTTTCTTGATGTAGATACGTCAGATTTTTCACCAAGCGCGGCAGCTCCTATCACAACATCAAAACAAGATATGATAAACGTCTCAAAATCTGATGCGCTTATATGGCTTGAACAAATGCTACAAGACCCTGACACGATGTTATCATTTTCAAATATTTTAGCTCCTGGTGATTTTTGGACACTCGCAGATTTGCGTAAAATTATGTTACAGCAAGATATAGCACGTATAACAAGCGCAACACTTACAATATTATTTGTAGAACTACAGCAACCTGTTTTAAAAATAATCGGCATTCGCGGCGCTTTAGTTTGTGTGCGTAACCGCAAAAAATGGAGGGGTAAATCAGATTCGCAAATACGGGAGCACTACAATAATACGCGTGGTGTAAAAAATGATAGCAGATTAAAACAACTAATTAAGAAAGGAAAATAAAATGGAAAAAGTAATTACTTTTGATACAAATAAAAAAGGTATTATTATTGTGTATCAAAGCCACAAAATAAAACCCACTAATAAGCTTGGGTACGATAAAATTAAAGTGGGTTGGATTTATGAGCACTCTATTGAGAAAGAGTTCGCTTTCAAAACTGCACCTTATGTTAATCTAGATTCTGAAACTCTGCTACTTATTTCAAACAAACTATCAGTTATGACAAGCGAATTACGTGAATACTTAGACAAAGAAACCAGGCAACCGAAAACTTTGCTTGAGATATTTCGCTCAACATGGGGTTTATAAAATGATAGCAATTAAATCTATGTTTAGATCAAAAAAACAGTTTAATGTCGCTCGTTCAGCAACGATTTTACGAGACATTAAAGACAAAGAATTTTTTCAAGATTTTGAGACGGGGATTATTATGTTGCGACTACATAAATCGAATACTGATAGATCGTCAATTGTCGCTGTAGCTATTTGTAACGATGTAGGAGACGAGATGTTCACAACTACATGTTATTTATATTTAGATGATACAGTTGTGTTAGAAATTGATGCGAAGTTATTTATCGCTACACCCATTGACATGTCAACTATGGTTTGATACATTTAAGTTTACGGCATCCGCTGTCGTTTATACGATCATAACCCCTGAAAATGTGTGCTCCCACATTGATGATAATAAGCAAAGCGGATGCCAACTTTAGTTAAATCCACTTCAATAAAAGCATAATTCAATGTTAACTCACGCGATAATTTTTCTAGTAATTACTATTCTATTGCCCTAAAGGTTTTTGCTGTGCGGACGATAAACTAAGTAAGAGAGAGAGATAACTAAGGAGCAAATGAAATGAAAACAATATGCACAATACACACACCTAACAACTGGAATGATATACATAAGAAACTTGGCGCTACTGATA
>VAPA011116732.1_pt1 | contig 10134 bp, 11 predicted proteins | sample 3395041 | NCBI WGS metagenome assembly VAPA01 (sample SAMN08290432, study PRJNA428436) | hydrothermal vent metagenome | isolation source: Deep-sea hydrothermal vent chimney | place: Indian Ocean: Southwest Indian Ridge | depth 1973 m m
ACAAGGACTCGAACGACCTGAATCCAGCGAACCTGCGGGAGCGACTGAACCTGAAATCTCCAAGGGTGAAACTTGTCAGGAGGACCAGCCTGAGCTCGAGCATGAGGAATCCAGAGAGAATACACCTGATGATAACCTAGACTCAGCAGAAGAGCACGAAGAGAGTGATGTGGAAACTGAACTAGAGGATGCCCATGAGGTGGAAGAGTCCTCTGATGCGTCAGAGGAGTATGATGAAGCTGAAGTGGGAGAGCTGGAACATGCAAATGAACCAATCGAAAGTTCAGATCTGGAATCACAACATGAAACAGAGTCACAGGTAGAGAGTGATGATGTGCGGAGTGATGTGGAATCTTCTGAAAGGGAAATTGAAAATTATGAAGTCGATGAGATCTCAGAAGCAGAAGATCTCTCTGAAGAATTGGAGGAGTTTGTAAAGCGCGCCCAAGATATATTGGAGAAAGAAATGGATTTTGATGATGGCTATGACTATGTACAAGACCCACTCACCGGCGAGATGCAACGAGTTCAAAAAATCCTGTCAGAGTATGAGTCTGAGGAACAAAAGAGAAGACGAAAGTTACGTAACCTCTTTGCCAAGCTCTCTGAGGAGGAACGTGAGCAGTTCAAAGAGATAGTTCGACAGAGGGAAGAATCTGAAGAGAAGAGTTTCGCTGAGCATGTGGAGAGTCTGTGGACAAAAGTCGTAGAAGAAGCTGAACAGAATCGGAATGAAATGATTGAGAATTTTAAAGATTACATACCATGGGTAATTCAAACTTGGAATCAATTTCTATTAGCACTCAATCATCATAATGAACTGAGATTCTGGGAAACCTTCGATAAACAGTGTGAGATGACTCAAGATTATTTGGATGGAAAGATTCAACGAAAGCCAAAACTCTTGAAAAAACAGGAAGCCCTAGAATTAAGAAGGTCCTATGAAAACACTATTGGAACCCGTCCGAAAGTAGCTATAGAATCAATGCAAGATGTCGAATCATTGCAAGCGAAACATAAACCCAAACCATTGTCCCCAAAGGAACAGGAGCTTTGCAGGAAATACTTCGAGGTGCGAAATAATTGGTCTCTAACTGGAAAAGAATTGGCAATCCTTTATGGTATTTCACCGGCGAAAGCAGGTAGGTGGAGAAGTCGTAATGAACCTCTCCCCATATCGAGATTACGCAAGATTGAGGAAACAAAGATACTCAAAGACTGGGGAACGCTCAGACGCTTCAAGTCAGAATCTAGAGATATCGACTCTTCAGCTTTACCTAAAGATAACAAACAAGAACTTGTTGAAGGAGATTTGAATCTCTTCCATTTGTATGAAGATGCATATTTCTATTTCAAAAGCAAAAATAGACTTGCACAATTCATCATGAACATTAAGCAAGAACAGGGCTTGAATGATACTGCTGGACTTCATAGTACACTCCGGTTTCTAGATACTCTGCTTGTGCAAAGTTTTCCTCAGAATCATACTAGAACCTACATCAGTTTAAGGTATAGTCGGATTAAGGGTGAATATCTACGATTCCTTCTCAACTTATCAAATTGGACAACAAGAGATCTTGAGAAGTCGATATCAAAAATCACTGATGTTTCTGGACCGGGAGGTATTTCAGGCCCACGATTTCCTGAGGGAATTGAATTAGAAACAGTACTAGCTCGAATCACATCCGTAGTAATTTCGGATAGCCATCTGCGATCAAATGGGTCAATAACATACCACGAACCAGACATTAGAAGGATAAGAATAGTTGAGAATTATCTTCAGGCCCTTGGAGATATCAAATTGAATCCGATTTTTAAGAAGAGAACGAATCACTATGTAACTGAACTTCCTGCTGTCATAGGTAAAGTTCTTCTTAAACTCGGATTAACACCGGGAAACAAGACATTGAATAATCCTGGCTTATTTCCATCCATATACAATTTCTCAAGAGAATCTCTCTGCGCGATATTCGAAGAACTAGTTCCTCAAGACGGAACTGTAAAGCCCAATCGTATTGACTGGAGTCATTCGCATACTCTTCATTCAGGCACTAAGAACACAGATAGTTCGTTTCATCAATTAATTGGAAAGGAAGAAGTTGAACTCGTGAAGATACATGGAAGGCCATATTCCAAGTATAAGCGATTATCAATGGGTAAGTTGGAAAAGCTATCAAAGGATAAGGACAAACGAACCTTAGAAATCGCATCCAAGTTGATGAATTGTATTTACAAGAATCCAAACAACTTGATTCAATATGAGGTTGAGATTGTCAAGAAACTAGGAGTCGATTTCATCAAAGAACCTCAATCCGTTTTCTATCACAAACGAACTGGCGCTGTAACTGTTTCATGGAGTGCACGAACTGCTAACAAGATTGAAGCAATTAGGTTAGCTATGATAGCACCCCCCAATGATGTGACGAAAAGACGAGTAATGCTGAAATCTATTCTGGACAATCCAGATACTGTTCAAAAGATTCTATCAGAAAATACTGAACAAGGAATAGACATCAAAAAATGGTGGAGTGATGAAAAAATTAGTGGTGGGCCGGGCGTGATTTATTCAGATTCAGGGAAATCCTGAACCTATTGAACACGCGACCGCCGCACTGTCAATGCGGCATCAGTCGGCTTTACCATCCACATGAATGGCAAAATAGCCGGGCTAGACCACCGGCCCAGTGAGGTCTTTCTCCATTGCTGCGGATTAAAAACATTGTGACGCAGACCAGTCTATCTTCCTGTACTTCCGAATCCACCTTCTCCCCTTTCGGTATCTGAGAGCTCATCCACCTCGATGAACTCGACCTGAGGAACTTGGCGGATGGCTAACTGACTGATACGCATCCCCTTCGTGATCTTGAAGGGCTCTCCATTGTGGTTGATAATGATAATCTTCACCTCTCCACGATATCCACTGTCAATGGTTCCTGGAGTGTTGAGAACCGTGATGCCCTCTTTTAGTGCAAGCCCACTTCTTGGTCGAACCTGTCCCTCGTACCCTGGTGGAATCTCAATCGCAATCCCTGTAGGAACCGCGAAACGCTCTCTTGGTCTGAGTTCATAATCTATAGTGGAATAGAGGTCAAACGCGACATCGCCTGTCTTTGCAGCCTTGGGTATCTTTGCATCAGGAGAGAGTCGTTTGACACGTACTTTCACAGTCACTGGATACGCCTCTGACTTGAACGCATGGTTCGGTCACATATAGATGTAGGTGATATTACCGCCTAGTTGATAACATTTATATACAAATTATGCATAGTACTATATGTCGTACAGTACATTGTAACACACAATGACTGCGAATACAAAGACAATAAAGAGGTAAACAAAGTGTCAATGTCAAAAAAGACGCAGGAAGAACTGGACCGGTGGTCCAAAGAAGTAAAGCGAGGTGCTGTGACCCTTGCTATCCTTGCGCTTCTGAGTAAAAGAAGAGCGTACGGATACGAGGCTGTCAAGCTACTCGATGAGAAGATGTCTTTCCTGGCTCTTGAACAGGGCACAGTCTATCCTTTGCTGAGAAGACTAGAGAAGCGAGAGCTCCTCAGTTCCGAGTGGGACTATGAAGATCCGACCAAACCCAAGAAGTACTATGCAGTAACTCAGGAGGGTTTGAAGGCTCTAGGGGCAATGACGCAGACCTGGTCTGTCTTGTCACGTGAAATGCGTGATGTCATAATGGAGGTTGAATAATATGAGTAGTAATGATCCTTTGAAACTAATTGAACAGTATCTTGAACGTGTTAGAGTATATCTTCCTCTTGACAGCGAAGATGCCATCGTCGAGCTTCAGACCCATCTTCGGATGGAGGCTGAGAGAATAGGCGAGGGTACGATGACTGCTGGCTCCGTCATGATGGCCATTGAGAGAATGGGTGATCCCAAGAGAGTTGCGAATGAATACGCAGGCTCAGGGGAGAAGGTTGGACCTGTTCCAGCCGAGTATGTGAGTCCGTTGAGTCGAACGATTGTTGTGCTGGTCGGAATTGCTCTAGCATTAATTGTCGGAGCTTCTACGATTGGTGTTACATTCACTCAATTGATTGGAGCGGATATCCAGAACTGGCCTTTCAGTATCCCAGTAATGATACTGATCAACCTAGCCATAGTCTTTGTAATCATTGGTGGAATCTCCTTGCTTGATCGGAGTAAGCCATTGACGGAGAAGACTACGCTTGAGAGCCTTTTCGGGATAGGTGTTGAAGGCTTCAAACCCAAGGGCAGACTAGATGCGCTGGGTGATCTGGTAATGGGAGTCATCTTTGCATTTATCCTGTTGCTACCAGCAGTTGTGGCACTCTACACCGTTGCCTTCCGAGCAGTTGCTCTATACTTAGTCGTGTTCATGCTCCTTGGAGCAATTAGAGGAGCACTCTTCTACGTTGGTGGCGAGAACAACTTCAATCTGGCGGTTGAGGGGATTATCAGTATTGTCTGGATAGGTATAGCTGTTGTTCTTCTCAATGTTGGATGGCCAATAGAGCGCGTCTACTATCATGATGGAATAGCCTGGAGAATGTTTGATCTCGTTGGATTCTTCGAGACCAACAATATTCCCTTCATCAGCTTTGACTGGATATGGGCATTCATAATGTTCGTGACAGTTGCTATTGCCATATGGAGAGTTATTGTCAGCACCATGAAGATTACCATGTATATTCGAGCTGGAAAAGGTATCTGGTGGCAAGGTAACTGGGGTGAGAGTCGTCGTCTGAGGAAACGCTTCTGGAAGAGACAGAAACCAGTCTGGAAGAGAGTTTCGGAGAATCAGGACTCCGCACCGAACCAAACAACTCGCAACGATGGATACATCGAACCTGATGAGTCACAATAGATAATGAATTCGTGAGGGTGCAAATCCCTCACGCACTACTTTTTTTCTTATTCCTCAATTTGACCTGATTCAATTTGAGCCATTTTTCTGGTTTCTCGAATAGCGTATCCTAAGCTCAGGAAAAGTGCGGCAGTGAAGAACAGTGCAACATGTAACTGGAAGGTCATGAAAAGAGCGACAACCAGCACCCCAAGTATGAACAGTGCGAGGATGAGCATCATCAAGTCACTCTCATCCATTCCAAGTGGGAGAATTCCCCATGCAGAACTCATCTCGAGACTCCACCTCAGAGTTGATGTTTTCTTGATATGAATAAAGTGGTTGATTCATGCGGGAATTAGGTAGATTTCATATAGTTCAGTTGACACAGATATGAGGTATGTCAATTCTTAATGGACTGACACGTCTTTCAGATTCTTCATTTGAAAAAGCAGTTGATGTAATGAACAGAGCTTTCTGGGATGATCCACTGATTGAGTACTTTTTTCCTGATGAAACCAAACGGAAGCGTTTCTTACCTGCGTTCTTTGAATACCGACTAAAACAGGGTCAACAATACGGAGAAGTATATTCAACATCAGATGACGTGGAAGGGGTTGCAATATGGAAATCCTACAAGACAATCGATACCACTCTTTGGAAGGACATCAGATCTGGCGGACTAAAATTGATGAGGCTATATGGGTGGTCCTTAACCAGATACATGATGAAAATTAATGATTTTACAGGCAAACGCCGGAATGAATATGCAACACCTCCATACATGCACCTTGGTCCAATCGCAGTGGACCCTGAGATGCAAGGCAAAGGATATGGAAGTAGATTAATTCGTCCTATGCTCACTTATCTCGATGAGATGAAATGGCATTGCTATCTAGAGGCCCAGACTGAATCAAACGTATCACTCTATGAACACTATGGCTTTGAGATAGTTGCTAAAGGTACGGTGCCGAACACCAAGATTCCCCATTGGGATATGATTCGAGAAGTTCGGTGAAGAGTAAAATCTCTGCGATAATAGAAACTCCTATTGTATTGTTTGAAAATTCAAATGACGGTTGATATTCATGAGAGACATTGAGCTAGAGATATTCGAAAGTGGATGCAAAATGCATAAGGTGGGCCAGAAGTTCAAGTATCCCAATCAAACAGGTAAAATGTGTACTTGGTTGATTGAAAGCGCGACCACTATGATCAAGGTTCTCAGACATGATGGTAAACTTGGTTGGTCCTACAAGGGAACCCCATACGAGAAAGTGATCAACACGGATGGAGTCACAACTGAGTTCGTGCGCTGTCCAGATCCGACAACTGCAGGTGTGGTTCTCAAAATCACTGCAACAAAGAGAACACTGCTGGAATAGAAATGGTGGGATGTGGCGGAATCGAACCGCCAATCTTATCCAAAATTAAATGGGTTGAATTAAGGTCGTTAAGGTACCTATCGTAATATTATTAACAATGGTTAAACATTTTTACAAGGAACAGGCATGATTATCTCTCCAACTATCATTTCACTACGGGAAGGCATAGAGGCAGCACTAGTAATTGCCATCATGTTGTCTTACCTGAGGAAGACAAACCAGAATGACCTCAGAAAATACGTGTTCTATGGGACAATAGTTGCTCTTATCTCAAGTTTGGGTGTTGCAATTGTTGTTGGCATGCTATGGGGAATATTCGAAGGTCCAATGTTGAACATATTTGAAGGTTCAGTGGTTCTCATTGCTGCCGTTCTTCTTACAACAATGATTGTATGGATGTGGAATGCTGGAGCCAGAATCACTCAGGAAATTGAGGATTCTATGGAGAGGTCTGTAGTTCAACAGAGTGGAATCGGTCTAGCACTTCTGAGCTTCTCACTTGTCATGAGAGAAGGAGTCGAATTGTCCCTATTCAGTATGGCACTAGTTATCCAAGACGGAATTGAGACCTACATTGGAATCGCTCTCGGATTATCGATTGCCGTGATCCTTGGAATAGGCCTCTACAAGGGCTCTTTGAGGATTAGTATGAGAGCTCTATTCAAATGGACCTCTATCTTTCTCATCCTGTTTGCTGCAGGAATGATCGCCTATGGAATACACGAGCTGCAGGAGGCGGGGCTCCTCTTAATAGGACAAATCGAGGTTTGGGACATTAACCCACCGCTCTTGCCCGATGGTAGTTATCCTTGGTTGCATGAGAAAGGCGCTATAGGTTCACTAGCAAAAGCATTGCTTGGATACAATGGCAATCCGTCAGCCCTTGAGGTAACTGCATATTTTGGGTACTTAGCCATAGCTCTTGCTTTCTACTGGAGAAAAAGAGAAGGATTGAATTCACTAGAATCAACAAAACCGAATGAAGAATCTCTTGCTACTACTCCTACCAGTGATTCTGATTGATTTTGAAAGAGAATAAGATGGTGCCGCGGGCCGGACTTTCACCAGTCGTGGAAATCACGACTCGCTTTGAACCGGCGACAAATCCCGTGTCAACGGGGTTAACCCGAAAACAACACGGTCTTCAGCCGTGCGATCTCCCTGGCTGATCTACCGCGGCAGATGCTTAGGTGGGTCAAAGTCCGAGTTTTATAAACGTAGCGACACCGTTGCCCGAAACTTATACAAACTTGGACATCACATTCCATGATCGATGTTCGGTTCCTGATTCATCGAGGCTGCATCACAGGCACATGACCTTTGACGTCTAACGGCCTCTCCAACAGGCGTTTTCAGTCTCCGTGCAACTCGCGGCGACTGCAGAGTTAGTTCATGGACTTGGTTCTTGTCCTAGACCAACTCTACACCTTACTGTTTTATCCATTGTATATAAGCACCGATACTAAAATGTCCAAGAATGTCCAAATTTCTTGCAGCTGTAATGACACCCCAAGGGAGGAACAATTGGAAATTGAATATCCTATTTAGAGGTCAAGCAAATGAGATGTCCTAGGTGCAGAAAAACACTTGAACCAGATACAAAGATTTGTCCAAATTGTAAGAAACTCATAGTAATTGGCATATCTGATGATTCACCACATGCAGATGTTTTGAAACCCCAATCACGCATTAGTACCAAGGATCTTGGTTCTAAATTTAATGGGTCGCCCTATGTGAGAGCAACCCGTCACACTATTACAGACTCGGATGAATTTGACTCTTCGGAAAAAATCCGATGCTTTAGATGCGGCACCGTGAATGAAAAGAGTGATCGATACTGTAGGAAATGCCGTTCTAGGATTTCTCATTGACTTCATTACTTGATTTTGTAGTTCATGTAGCTAGCAACAAAAGCTGTAGCAATTGCTGCGGCATTCACGCTAAGTATGTAGATAAAGAGAGGATCCAGGAATGCAAATGTCGCAAGCCAAGACGGAAGACTTCCAGCATCTGCAATACCAAAGGGAAAGAAGTAGAACAAGAAGAACACACAGGTCAAAAGGCCCACACCAACATACGCTGGCATGTCTGTGAACGATCGGGCAAATGCCGAGAGTCTGCTGATCCAGTTTGTCTGAGCTTTGTGACGTCTACGAGTCCTTCTCTTTGACACAATATGAGCCCAGCGATACATTGCTTCAGCCATCAGTATGTAAGAACCTCCAAGAACTGCCATGACTCCTATGGAAACCAGTAGTTGCAGCTCTGCACTTAGAACTGTCACATAGACCTGTGCGTGCCAAATAATAGGAATCTGGACGAAACCCGCTATTCCAAGGAACATCATGATAAGTCCGGGTTTGCTTCCACGTCTCCACCAAACTGCGAGGCTCATTGTTTTTCACCAAGGCTGTGATGGACCGCTCAGACAAGAGTTCCCACTTTAAGGTTTTGGAACACGGAAGCTAGTCATGAACGAGTGGCTGTGATACTGAACCACTCTTCGTGGTCTTCAACATTCAGGATTTTGAAATCTAAAGGTGCGATCAAGTCCAAGACTTTCTTCATAGTTTGGCCTTGATTACCTCTGACACCATATCCGGTCTTTGACAATGTTCCATCAGGAAGTGTAAAAAGAGCCCAGAAAACGAACTGCTCGACTGAGTCGGGTATTTTACTAGACAGTATCGAAATTGTTCCGTGCGTCTTTAGAACTCTGTGAGCTTCTTCTAACACTCTTTTCTTGACAGTCCAATCCCTCATAAAACCAAGTGAAAACCAAAGTGTGACAACATCAAACGAACTATCCCTGAAACTGAGATATCTTCCATCTCCAACGACCCAATTTGATGAACCGCCGTGGATTTGAGCCTCCCGAATCTCGTTCATCTGTATATCTACTGCGCAGACTCGCTCGCCTTCAATCCTGGATACGAGACCCTCGCCCCCACCACCTATGTCCAGTATTAATCCCTCTGAATTCAATCTCTTCAATCTAATATTCTGAATTGGTGTTTCCACTCTTGACATGAGGTGAATTCCCACCTACGGCTCTTGGTCTTGTGCCTCATCTATGGACTCTTGAAGATATTCCATGAAATTGTCGAAGTCAGGAATAATCTCTAACGCTGATTTGTGTGCTTTGTCGGCCTCCTTACTTCTTCCCTGTTTCTGAAAATGACTGATTAGGTTCAACCATCCTACAAAGTTGTCTGGTCTAATTTCAATTGCTCTCTTGAATGCACGCTCGGCCTCTTCAATCTCCCCAAGAGCTGACAGGACCACACCAAGATTGCACCGTGTGTCAGTGTCTTCAGGATTCAATTCAGATGCTCTCTTGAAAGCTAGGACTGCGTCCTCGAATTTGTCTAATACATTATAGACGCATCCTAGATTGTACCATACATCAGAGTCTTCTTCGCTGTGTACCAGTACGCTCTTCAATGCATCTTCAGCCTCATCATGACGATTCTGAATAAACAGGGCAGCTCCCAAATCACGCCAAGCTCCAACTAGGGTTTGGTCTAAGTTCAGTGCCTCGCGATGTGCAACTTCGGCTTCTTCGATTTTTCCCCTATCGTATAATGCTCCTCCAAGATCATTCCACGTTTCTACAATTCTTGGATCATTTCCAGCGTCTTCAATCACTGCAATCAAAGTCTTCTGAATTTCATCGTTCATCTCTTGTGACGCTCCAAATTTCAAATAATAGACACAAAACAAGGAATATTACACCGTTTATCAATACTAGCAGTAGCCAAGGAGTGAATAATCATTGGAGCTCGAAGATGTAACAAACATGATTGTAGACCTGGATGACGATAACATTGCCAGTGTTGTCCAGGAAGAAATAGATACAGGTACCGCTCCCCAGGACATTCTCAAAGCGATCACCGTAGGGATGCATGAGGTAGGGCGAAGGTATGA
>VAPA010494574.1_pt1 | contig 10127 bp, 9 predicted proteins | sample 3395041 | NCBI WGS metagenome assembly VAPA01 (sample SAMN08290432, study PRJNA428436) | hydrothermal vent metagenome | isolation source: Deep-sea hydrothermal vent chimney | place: Indian Ocean: Southwest Indian Ridge | depth 1973 m m
AAGAGGTAGTTTATGCTTCCCGTGATCGCTCTTGTTGGGCGACCCAATGTGGGCAAATCCACATTATTTAACCGTTTAACACGTACTCGTGACGCCCTCGTTGCCGACTTTCCTGGCTTAACACGAGATAGAAAATATGGCCAAGCTGATTACGATGGCTATGAATTTATCGTGGTAGACACGGGCGGTATCGACGGCTCTGAACATGGTATCGAAACAGAAATGGCTGAGCAGTCGCTACTTGCGATTGAAGAGGCTGATATCGTGCTATTTTTAGTTGATGCCCGTGCGGGTATGACTGCCGCAGACCAAGCAATTGCTAATCACTTACGTAAACAGCAAAAAAAATGCTTTGTTGTTGCCAATAAAGTAGATGGTATTGATGCAGACTCATACTGTGCAGAGTTTTTCCAATTAAGCTTAGGTGATATTCATCATATTGCGGCGGCTCACGGCCGTGGCATCACACAACTACTTGAAACAACTCTGCAACCTGTGATCGCTGAACTTGCTGGTGAAACAGAAGAGCTTGAAGAAAGTGATGACGAACTCGTTGATCTTTATAGTGAAGATGAAGAAGGCGAAGACAACGCGCAAGCCTTTGCCGATAAACCTGTAAAGCTCGCTATTATTGGTCGTCCTAATGTAGGTAAGTCAACACTAACAAACCGTATCTTAGGCGAAGAACGTGTTATTGTTTACGATATGCCGGGTACAACACGCGATTCTATCTATATTCCGATGACCCGTAACGATAAAGAGTACATCTTGATTGATACCGCTGGTGTTCGTAAGCGTAAGAAAGTAAGCGATGTAGTTGAAAAATTCTCAGTGATCAAAACCCTTAAAGCAATTGAAGATGCCAACGTTGTATTATTGGTTGTTGATGCACGCGAAGGTATTTCTGATCAAGACCTAAGTTTACTTGGCTTTGCCTTAAACGCCGGTCGCTCGTTGGTTGTTGCGGTAAACAAATGGGACGGCCTTGACGATTACGTGAAAGAGCGCATTAAGTCTGAGCTTGACCGTCGTTTAGGTTTTATTGACTTCGCTCGTTTGCATTTCATCTCTGCGCTACATGGTACCGGTGTTGGTCACTTATTTGAATCAGTAGACGAAGCGTACGAGTCAGCAACTAAGCGTATTAGCACAGCGATGCTACGTCGTATCATGGATATGGCGCAAGCAGATCACCAGCCGCCACTCGTTCGCGGTCGTCGTGTTAAGCTTAAGTATGCGCATGCCGGTGGTTATAACCCGCCACGCATCGTTATTCATGGTAACCAAGTGCATGACTTACCAGATAGCTACAAACGCTACCTGATGAATTACTATCGTAAAGCATTAGGTATTATGGGCACGCCAATCAAAATTGAATTTAGAGAAGGCGATAACCCATACGCAGGCCGTACTAATAAAGTAACGCTATCGCAAAAACGTAAAATACGTGCCTTTGCGAAAGAAAACCGTAATAAATCTTAACGACGGTATCTATTAAGATGAAAACCTTGTAATTAACACTTACAAGGTTTTTTTATCTCTGCAAAATCGTAAAAAGTATGCTTTATTTAAAGAATCAATAATCACTTAGAGTGTACAAATGGAGTTTATAAGTCAGGTTATTTACGTCGATAACGTAGAAGAAGTACTCGACTTTTACTATCAAGCATTTGCTTTAAATACCAATCATATCAGTGACGATGCAGAGTATGGCGAGCTCGTAACGGGCACGGTGAAATTAGCATTTGCCACTCACCCATATGCCCAATCGTATTTTAAACAAGGCTACATTCGCGCCCACCCAAAGCAACCTGCGCTTGGGTTTGAGCTACGTTTTAATTGTAAGAACTTAGTTGAAAGCTACGATAAAGCTGTGCTTGCTGGGGCAGAACCTTTATGCCCACCAACCAAAAAAGATGCTCAGCACTATGCCTATGTTCGCGCAATCGAAGGCACCCTCATCAGTCTAATAGAGCTTTAGCTTTTTGTTAGATCTGAGTGAAGCTCTAATGTAAGTAGGCGAAGTTGCTCTAAGCGTTCCAAGCTCATATTTGAGCGCGCCATTAATTGTGAGGTAAGTTCTTCAGCGTCAGTTTTCAGCTGCATGCCCTGCCCTGTTAACGAAATCACTTTTTTTCGTTCATCTTCACTAGACACTTGGCGAGTTAATAAGCCTTTTCCTTCAAGACGCTTAACAATGGGCGTTAACGTACCTGAATCTAGATGGGTATCACGCGAAAGCTCTTTTAAACTCACTTGATTCTTGTACCAAAGAGAATGCATCACTATGTACTGTGGGTAAGTTAAATCATAAGCTTCAAGAATTGGCCGAAACGCTCTGATCAATGCATTAGTCGCACTGTATAGCGTGAAGCATACATTGTCTGAAAGATTTTGACTCATAGTATTACCTTTGCGTGAAATAGGTGGCTATTATTACGTTAATTTAGTTTGCGCGCAAATTATTTTCTCAGATCACTTGCTATTTTATAAAAAGATCATTAAATTGATCGCAAATAGTTTGCGCACAAATATTTTGTGTTCATCTAAATTTATAGCAATCACTTTTAATGGTTAATACGCCCGAGGTTTTTATGGTCACAAGTCAACAAATTCATTTGGTTTCACGCCCTACAGGTATCCCAACACATGACAATTTTTCACTCGTTGATATCCAACTTCCTGATTTAAAAGATGGCGAAGTACTTATCAAGAATACTTGGATGTCGGTTGATCCGTATATGCGTCCACGTATGATTGACCGTGAGTCATATATTGCCCCATTTAAGTTAAATGAAGTTATGGAAGCTGGTGCTATCGGCGAAGTGATTGAATCTCGTAATGATCAATTTCCTGTTGGCAGTAAAGTAAGCCATATTAGCGGTTGGCGCACCGAGCATATTAGTGATGGTAGCGATTTAACATTACTGCTAGGTGTGCCACTACCTGATCAACTATTCTTGAGTACCATGGGCATGACAGGCTTAACTGCATGGGCTGGCCTGACTAAAGTCATCACACTAAAAGAAACCGATACGGTATTTGTATCCGCTGCCTCTGGTGCTGTTGGTAGCGTAGTGTGTCAAATTGCTAAACTCAAAGGATGTAAGGTTATTGCATCTGTTGGCTCTGACGAAAAAGCGCAAATGGTCAAAGAGTTAGGCGTAGATGAAGTTATTAATTACAAAACGGTAGATAACCTCACTCAGGCACTAAAACAAGCTGCTCCAGAAGGGATTGATGTTTATTTTGAAAATGTCGGCGGCGAGCACTTAGAAGCTGCGCTCAATGTCATGAATGATTATGGCCGCATTCCTGTATGTGGCATGATCTCTGGCTACAATAACGATACTGCACAGCCTGGACCAAGTAATCTATTTTTCATAAACTCTAAAAAGCTTACTGTTCAAGGGTTTATTGTTATTGATTACTTTGACCAGTTTCCTGAATTTATTGAGCAAATGAGCGCATGGATGAGTGAGGGTAAAATTAAATCTGAAGAAACGATTTACCAAGGCATTGAAAATGCTGTTGATGCATTTCTTGGCTTATTTGAGGGTAAAAATAAAGGTAAAATGTTAGTTAAGTTATAAAGTTAGCAAAAGCCTGTGCACTTTTTTGTGGCAGGCTTTGCTCATCTAGTCGCTTAATAAAGACAAATACGCAAGCTCTGCGAGCTTTTGCAGGTTTGAACTTTCACCGGCAGCAGACTTTTCTACATGAATATGATGACGCCGTTTTGGGATTTTAACTTGAATAAAGCCATTGTTATTTGCCATGTCGATACGCAGCATTTCACGCTCTTTTGGGGTTAGGTGATTCTCATGAATTTTTTCAAGTTCCCCATTATCTAGCCAAATTGCAGCGCAGTTCGGACACTCATCAATTTCCACCACTTTGAGCGGCGTAAAAAAGCGCCGCATCATGACAACATCAGGACACTTAGGGCAGTGAATCCGCTTATTTAAATCTATTGACTCTAGTGGCAGAGTTTGTAAATGAGCCACCAGCACTTGTGCGGGCTTTAACCTTGGGTCGCTGAAATGAAAGATTTGTCGATTATCAAAAAACACACCGCCAGTTGGGGATAAATAAACCTTAATATCACCAATAGTTGTTTCTTCAAGCGCTACTTTTGTTCGCGGGCAATACATTTTACATCCTTGTTTGTTACTTTAGCTTAGTGCTTTTGTAATTAATGGTTTAAGCGGCTCTGGTAATTTAATGTTACCAGCGAGTACAAACTCATGTGCTTTATCCGACATTTTTTGCCATGTTTTACGAATAATGCCCAGCCATTTTTGCTCATCGTAATCAGGTTTGCTACTTGCAAAATCAAGCATGTAATGTTCAATAAACACAAGACTAGCGATATCTTCAATGAGTTGGCTGTCGGGGTTACGTTTTATATTCTTTTTAGCGACTGCTGCATAAACACGCTCGCATTCACTTGACGAATAGCCTGCCTGTTGCATTAACGTTGTAACACGTTCAGCATGAAAATCATATAAAGCAGTACGCCATTGATAGTAGCCTTGTTTTCCTAATGGAAAATCACTTCGAGGAGAGCGCCAACGTTCAATGTGTTGTCCGTGGGCTGCGATACACATCAAGTCATCTGCCGATGGATTAAAACGCTGCAACATCTCACTCATACGCATCGCGTAGAGGCTCTCTTTGGCATAGGGATTCCCATCTACAGTCACTTTATTAGGGTCTGCAGCATTCGCTTTATCTATGGCTTTAATCACACTTTGGTACATTGCTTTTACACTTCTAAATTTCAAGTTACTGTTTCTCGGTACAAATATTTGTACTTTAAACAGTAATAAACGTCCAATTTTATGCCTACTAACTAGACAATAAAACAACCCTAAACTAGTATTTTTAAGAGCCTGCTCAATACTTAAATTGCAATATTAATCGGGAATACGAACTCTTTGCGAAATAATAACAAATCCTCACTTAGTGTAATCTCTTTCATTCTAACTTTTTGCTTATTTTCGATTATTGCATTTAAAGTTTATCTCGACAGACAAACAATGCATCGTATTGAGCAAGAGTCTGTTCTTGATAGTTATACAAGCGATTTAAAAACAAGCCTAGAAACAGCATTGCTCGGCCCTTACTTAATTAGAGATGCGATGCGTGATAACAGCTATACCAAAACACAGTTTGAAACACTCGCCAAGCATATCCTTAAACATAGTGACGGTAGTCAAACCATTCAACTCGCTCCAAATGGTGTTATTACTTATAGTTATCCGCTTGTTACACACGAAAGAGTCATTAACAGTAATTTGTTTGCTGTCCCTTCAATAAAACCCTCTTTAGAAAAAGCCATTCAAACTGAGCAAATGCAGCTTGATGGCCCAAAGCAACTCTCTCAAGGGGGAGCAGGATTAGTTGCCCGCTTACCTATATTCAACAAAGACTCTTTCTGGGGATTTAGTATAGTAGTGCTTCGCTTTCCTGAGTTTATTAATAAAATAAAATTAAAACATGTATCCCACTCCCATATTATCGAGGTGTGGCAAAACAACGATGGGAACTACATTCCTTTACTAGGAGAACATGCGTTTAATAATGCTAAATGGGAAACACGTTCACTCCCTGTCAAAAATCAATTATGGGTAGTAGGGATAAAAGATGAATTTGCGTATCATGCTTATGCTGAGATAGGCATATTAACCTTTATTGTTTTAGTTTTTTCATCTTTAATAAGTTACTTAATTAGCATTACTTTTCGCCTGCGCGAACATGAAAAAAACTTAGAGTCATTGCTAACAAAGCGAACCAATGAACTTTCTGAGCAAGCTCTAGCCTTAAAACAAGCCCAAACACTGAGCGGTGTAGGCAGTTGGTACATTTCGCCTTACAGTGAATCGAGACACCTTTCTGCGCAAGCAACTAAATTATTTAAAACGAAGTCACCTAAGCAGCCAATCCAACAAGTATGCGACCAAATCGATAATACCTACAAAAATGCATTTCTTAATTTTATTAACGCTAAACCAGCCAGCCCCAGTGAGCTTGAGTACACAATAAAAATCAATGGTGAACAACGCTGGTTTCATGAGTATGCTGAATGGAATAACAAAACAAAAACCTTGGTGGGAACAGTAGAAGATATTAGTGCTGAAAAGCAAAAACAGCATGAACTGTATCAACAAGCTCATTTTGATCCCATAACAGGATTAGCAAACCGCCACTACAGCGAAAAATATATCGCCAGCCTTTGCCCTAAAAACCAATACAACTCAGGTTTAACTCTAATTTGCCTAGAAATTAAAGGCTATAGGCAAATTGAAGACATGTATGGATATAAGGCGTCAAATGAACGACAAAAAGCCTTAGCTAATCGCTTAATTGAGTTTGCAGAGCAACACCAAGCATTCTGCTCTTCTATTAAATCAGGCTGCTTTATGCTCTTGCTAAAAGAAGGCGTTTTTGACGAAGAACTTGCGACTCTCATCGATGAACTACAACACCGTGTCGCAGGGCTGATTGAAACAGCGGGCACAGCCCATTTTTATCATTTTTATGTTGGCATAGGCTATCCGCACTTACAGAATTTAGATGCAGCAGAGCAAATTAACACAACGTTAATTGCCATGAATGAATGCCATCGACAGAAAAAAGCCTACACCATTTACAGTCAGTCTCTTAAAGACAAATTAATCGCACAAAGTGATTTAGAAAGTGACTTAAGGCATGCACTTTCAACCGATAAACAACTTAGTATGGTGTATCAACCCATTGTAAATACAAAAGATGGAAAACTGATAGGCTGCGAGGCACTTGTTCGCTGGCAACATCCTGTACGGGGTTTTGTATCTCCACAGGAGTTTATCGCCATTGCTGAGCAATCTGAGCTAATTAACCTCCTTTCACGCTGGATTGTCGCAAGAGTCGCAAAAGATTGCCACAGCCTTGTGGAGAACAATATCCATGTAAAAATGTCGATCAACTTATCACGTAAACAGTTTTCAGATGCGCACCTTGTTAATCGACTCACAAGTGAAAAAGCGCAGCTATTTCCTGCTACACAAAAAATTAATTTAGAAATTACCGAATCAGCGCTATTTCAAAATACACAGTACGCCATTAGTTTAATGCATGAACTCAAGGCCGTTGGATTTGACTTATCACTTGATGACTTTGGCACTGGCTATTCATCACTCGCCTCGATTCAACAATTCCCATTAGATAATGTAAAAATAGACCGCGCCTTTATTTGTAACTGTGTTGAAAATCCACGCGATGGTTTATTTTTGCAGACCATGAGTGACTTAGCCCATCAATTGAATCTGACTATCACAGCTGAAGGGGTTGAGAGTTCAGAGCAGTGGGTGCTGGTCAGCGATAAAAGCATTGATTATGTGCAAGGGTATTTAATTTCAATGCCTTTACCGATTGAGGAGTTTATAAAATTTGACCCTGAATTGTGAGATCAACAGCAATACTTTGCTTTGGTTTCTCAATCATACGCACAAGCTCTTTTTCGCCATCATTGACAATGATGGTAGGTGTATAACGTACATCGTATTGCTTAGCCAGACCATTAGGGTCGAGTTTATCATAGCCTACCGCCACTAAACGCAGCGAATCTAACTGTACCTTTGCAGCATTGAGTAATTTTAAAAAGCGCGGTACTTCGCGTTTTGAGTCATGACACCAAGTGCCCAAAAAAACCAATACTTGCTTACCTTGCAGTGCTTTAATTTTTACAAGCTCTTCTTTGCTTGGCGAAAAGCTCTCATACTCTTTATTAAATGCAGGGTAATCTTTAAGTAAATCATCGGTGGTAATGTCTCCTCTGTGAGGGGCATCCGTTGCATAAACCATACTTGAAAATAACACTAACAAAGTAGCTAAAAATCGTATCATTATTATATTTCCCTTTCATAAAGCTGTATCACATTAACTTAGACAAAACTCGTTAATTTAATAAAATCAACGCTCATAAATGAGCAAACAATCGAATCCTTTTGCCAAAACGGTTAAACTACAAAGAATCAAATGATTAAGAGTGAAGTGTATGTCTTATCCTCCCTGTCCACAATGTAATTCGGAATATGTTTATCCGGAACAAAATAATCTTATCTGCCCAGAGTGCGCCCATGAATGGAATCCTGATGCGGTCAATGAAGATGACATCATCAATGTAAAAGACGCTAACGGCACGTTATTGGCTGATGGCGACAAAGTAACCGTTGCAAAAGACTTAAGAATCAAAGGCAGCTCACAAGTCATTAAAATCGGCACCAAAGCGTTAATCCGCCGAGTGCTTGATAAAAAAGATCACGAACTCGACTGTAAAGTTGATGGTGTCGGTGAAATGATGGTGACAGCTAAGTTCGTTAAAAAAGCCTAGTATTGAGCCAGCCTTTTGCTCACTTAAAAGTGGCTCAAGAGCCATATCAAAAAACCATTTGCTAAAGGCTAAGGGTTAGGCTTGGCCTCTAACAAGTGTTACCAATTTCTAAAATTAGTAATCCCTTTGTTCTTTAGCTTATTTTATCAGCCTCTATTAAGCTTCATTAATTTAACCAGAAAACGTCAATATTGAAATAAATCAACATGTCATAAGCCATCACCATGTTAAGGTAAATATATTCGCTGAAAAACTGTTTGACCTTCCCCTTGTGGTAAGGTTTAGCCTAGCACTATCTAATTATTTAAGAAAAACTATCATGGCAACGAATATACAGCTGATCATAAAAGGTATGACCTGCGCTTCATGTGCAAACCGAATTGAAAAAGCATTAAACTCTGTTGCAGGTGTGACACAAGCGAACGTAAATTTCGCAACAGAAACAGCCAATATACAAGGCGATATGTTGTTTAGTGAGCTTCAAAAAGCAGTTAGTTCTGCAGGCTATGAAATAGAAACAACCGAGAAATCTTTCAAAGTCATAGGTATGACTTGCTCATCCTGTGCAGGCCGTGTAGAAAAAAGCTTATTAAATGTGCCTGGGGTGATCTCTGCTAATGTAAATTTAGCGACTGAACACGTTAACCTTGTTCTAGCCTCTTCCGTTTCCGATGAGAGTATACAACTTGCTGTTGCTAACGCTGGCTATGAATTACTTATTAAAGATAAAGCCTTTAAAGCAGAGCATCAAAAAATAGAGCCTAGCTTTTTTAAAAAAGACAAATGGCCTGTTGTTGGCGCGGCAACTCTAACAATTCCATTAGTGATGCCTATGATAGGTATGCTATTTGGCGCTGATTGGATGTTACCTGCATTTTGGCAATGGCTATTAGCTACGCCTGTACAATTTTATTTTGGTGCGCGATTCTATAAAGCTGGCTGGCATGCACTCAAAGCACGCACGGGCAATATGGACTTACTAGTCTCGATTGGGACAAGTGCCGCGTATGGTTTGTCTTTATACACATGGCTCAGCTTTGAGGGCCATCACGGTGCACCTCATTTATATTTTGAAAGTAGCGCGGCCGTTCTTACTCTTGTACTGCTAGGTAAATATTTAGAAAAGCGCGCCAAAAAACGTACTACAGATGCATTACAAGCATTAGAAAATTTAAAACCGACATCTGCAACAGTATGGCGTGATAATCAGTGGCAAGCGATTAGCGCAGCTGAGCTTAAAAAAGATGACTTAGTCAAAGTTCTCCCCGGCGAGCGGATCCCCTCTGATGGCATCATATCCAAAGGCACTAGCCACGTTGATGAAGCTTTAATAAGTGGAGAAAGCATTCCACTTTATAAAGGGAGTGGCGATAAAGTAACGGGTGGTGCAGTAAATCTGGATGGCGTATTAGAGTTTAAAGCCTCAGCCGTAGGCGCTGAATCAACATTAGCCAAAATAATTCGTCTAGTAGAACAAGCACAAGGAGCTAAAGCTCCCGTTCAAGCCATGGTTGACAAAATCAGTAGTGTCTTTGTGCCAGTAGTACTAATTATTGCTCTGGTCACATTTTTAGTTTGGGGTGTGATTTTTAATGATTGGACGCAAGGCATTCTGCATGGCGTGGCTGTACTTGTTATAGCCTGTCCTTGTGCCTTAGGTTTAGCAACACCCGCAGCTATTATGGCAGGTACAGGCACCGCAGCACGTCATGGTATCTTAGTCAAAGATGCAATAGCGCTTGAGCAAGCC
>VAPA010162020.1_pt1 | contig 10123 bp, 5 predicted proteins | sample 3395041 | NCBI WGS metagenome assembly VAPA01 (sample SAMN08290432, study PRJNA428436) | hydrothermal vent metagenome | isolation source: Deep-sea hydrothermal vent chimney | place: Indian Ocean: Southwest Indian Ridge | depth 1973 m m
TAAGGGGAATCCGGTGACATCGAATGGAATGAACTGGTATGTGCTTCATACCCATACTGGATATGAAAATCAGGTAAAAGAAGCGTTGTACCAGAAGTTCAGGGAACAGGGCAGGGATACTTCTCTCGGGGATGTCATGATCCCCTCTGAAGCAGTTGTGGAACTGAAAAAAGGCCGAAAGAAGATCTCCACCCGCAAATTCTTTCCGGGCTACATCATGATAGAGCTCGATCTTAATGATGAGACATGGCACCTGGTAAATAGTCTGCCTAAGGTAACCGGTTTTGTTGGAGGTTCCAATCCGGCTCCCCTTTCCGGCGATGAGGTAAAAAAGATAAGGCAGCAGGTGGAAGAAGGAGCCGAACGGCCGACACCCAAGGTCCTCTTCTCCATGGGTGAGAGCGTGAGGGTGGTTGACGGACCCTTTACCAACTTCAACGGAGTCGTCAAGGAGGTCAACGAGGAAAAGGGCAAGCTGAAGGTCCTCGTTACCATATTCGGGAGGGCTACTTCAGTGGAGCTGGAGTTTCTTCAGGTAGAGAAGAATTAACCCGTACGGTTATTCTGGTTCATCTCGATATACCAGTGAGGGAAAAACAGATGGCAAAAAAAGAGATTGGCAAGATCAAGCTTCAGATCCCGGCAGGTCAGGCGAACCCCTCACCACCGGTCGGGCCCGCCCTGGGGCAGCACGGTGTCAACATCATGGAGTTCTGCAAGGCCTTTAATGCCAAGACACAGGATCAGGGCGGTCTGATCATCCCAGTGATCCTGACCGTGTATGCGGACAGGTCTTTTTCCTTCATCACGAAGACACCTCCCGCGGCGGTCCTGTTGAAAAAAGCCGCCGGACTGGAGAAGGGTTCGGGGGAGCCGAACAAGCTGAAAGTCGGAAAGGTGACGAAAGTCCAGGTGGACGAGATCGCTAAAACGAAAATGGAAGATCTGAACGCATATTCTATTGAAGAGGCTGCGCGTATGATAGAGGGAACAGCCAGAAGCATGGGTATAATGATCGAGGGAGAACAACTCGGTGTTGGAGCGGAGTTTGTCCCAGAGTCAGAAGAGCAGGCCGCCGATGAGCAGACCGAGGTGTCGGGAGAAGGTGAAGTATGAGACGGACCAGGAGGTATTCGCAGGCATTAGAGAAACTGGACAGGGACAAAACCTACGATTTTGCGACTTCCATCTCTCTTGTCAAGGAAACGGCCACGGCCAGATTCGATGAGACTATTGAGTGCGCGGTCAGGCTCGGCATTGATCCTCGCAAGAGCGACCAGATGGTCAGAGGAGCTACTATATTGCCCCATGGTCTCGGGAGGACAGAGCGCGTTATTGCCTTCGCCAAGGGCGAGAAGGAAAAAGAGGCCAGGGATGCAGGTGCCCAGGAGGTGGGTTCAGATGATCTGGCGGAGAAGATCCAGGGGGGTTGGCTTGAATTCGACAGGGTTGTCGCAACTCCCGATCTCATGGGTGTAGTGGGTAAGCTGGGCAAGATACTGGGCCCGCGGGGCATGATGCCCAATCCCAAGCTGGGTTCAGTCAGCTTTGAGATCGGAAAAGCGATTGAAGAGATAATGGCAGGAAAGGCAGAGTTCAGGACTGACAAGAACGGCATTGTGCATTCTCCTATAGGAAAGGCCAGCTTTACCGATGAGCAGCTTGTGGAGAACCTCACTGTTTTCATGGAGATGCTCTTGAAGCTCAAGCCGGCTGCCAGCAAAGGCCGATATTTCAATTCCATAGCCATCTCATCTTCCATGGGACCTGGGGTAAAGGTAGATCCCGTGTGGGCGGCAAATGCCCTGCGCTGATGAGTCTGATTGATGAAACAGATACATCCATTTGGCTGAGAGGCCACACCTAAAGGTCACTGACAGCAGGGTCTACCATAGCCATTTAATGGTATGGCGAAGGTTGATTAAACAGTCCCGTGGACACCCCGCCGAGACACAGTGTGAATCCAAAGCAATCCATAATACTCCGCGGAATGCATTGGGCACTTCAAGTCTCAGAAGTTTTGATCTGGTCGGCGTGGTTCATCTGACCAGCCGGAAAGACCAAATAAGAAAGGAGGGTTGAAGTTGAGTCGCGCTGAGAGAGAGAAGCAAATCCAAGTGCTGCATGAATTGTTTGATGAGGTCAGGATGGGGATCCTGGCGGATTTCCGCGGCATGTCTGTGTCCGATTTGACCAGTTTTCGCACGCAGCTCCGTGAACAGGAAGCCAAATTCAGGGTTGTGAAGAACAGGCTTTGTATCCGCGCAGCGGAAGGGACTCCGTTTGAGGCTGTTGTGGAGCATTTTGCAGGTCCGGTGGGGATCCTCTACACGAACTCCGATCCAGTTGGCCCTGCCAAGGTTCTTGCCGATTTCATCAAGGAAAAGAAAAACCTGAGCCCCAAGGTCGGGATACTGGCAGGCAAGGTAATTAACATTGACGAGATCAAGATGCTTGCCAACCTGCCTGACAGGGATACCCTTGTGGCCCGGACTCTAGCGACATGCCAGGCGCCCGCGAGTAACTTCGTAAGGCTCATGACTGAGATACCCGCATCTCTCGTCAGGGTGCTGGAAGCTGTCAGGAGCCGGAAAGAGGCCGCCTGATTCGCTTGTTTTACGACCCTACAAAAATAAATAACAGGAGGAACACTGAGATGGCTGATGTTACAAAGAACGACGTAGTCAAGTTTATAGAGAATATGACAGTCCTCGAGATGGCCGAATTTGTCAAGGAGCTTGAGGAGAAGTTCGGAGTCAGCGCTGCTGCTCCGGTAGCGGTTGCTGCGATGGCTGGAGCGGGTCCCGGAGCCGCTGAGGCGGAGGAACAGAGCGAGTTTGACGTGGTACTGACCGAGATTGGCTCCGAGAAGATCAAGGTTATCAAAGTTGTCAGAAGCCTCACGAGCCTGGGTCTGAAAGAGGCCAAGGACCTGGTGGACGGAGCCCCCAACACTGTGAAAGAGGGCGTGTCCAAGGAAGAAGCTAATGAGGCCAAAACACAACTGGAGGAAGTAGGCGCCAAGGTCGAGGTCAAGTAGCAGTAATTTGAACCAGGGGTTTCGGGGGGGGAGGTTTCGACAACAGACCCCCTTCCCGATTTTCAGGAAAATTCAGTTATTCCTTTGTGAGGTGAGACGATGGCAAAGCCCGCGGTGACCAAATTCTCCCTTCGTAAAGATTTCTCAGTTCTGCCGACGATAATAAGTATGCCGAACCTCATTGAGGTTCAGAAGAAATCTTACGAAAAATTCCTTCAGATGAACGTTCCGTCCGAAACCAGGGAAGAGATCGGACTGCACGCAGTTTTCAGGGGCATCTTCCCCATAAGTGACTATTCGGGTACGACACTGCTGGAATACGTCGATTACGACATAAAAGAGCCCAAGTTCGACGTACAGGAGTGTCAGGACAGGGGTATGACCTTTTCCGCACCCCTGAATGTGAAGATCCGGCTGGTTCATCTGGAGGTAGACGAGGAGACCAAGAGCAAGAGAGTTAAGGAAGCCAAGGAACAGGAGGTCTATCTGGGTGAGATCCCCCTGATGACCGATAACGGTACCTTCATCATAAACGGCACTGAACGGGTTATTGTCAGTCAACTCCATCGGTCTCCCGGTGTTTTCTTTGAACTGGATAAGACCAAATCTATGCTTGGCGGCCGCCCCCTCTATTCCGCCAGGGTAATACCCTACAGGGGTTCCTGGCTCGATTTCGAATATGACGCAAAGGGCCTTATTAACGTACGGATCGACCGGAGAAGGAAGATCCACGCAACAATATTGCTTAAAGCTATCGGGTTTGAACCTGAAGAGATAATCAGCCGGTTCTATGAGATAGACAGGATAAGATTCGAAGGCGAGAAGACCTACAAGGCATATAACAGGGAAACTCTTCAGTTCACCAAGACATCCAGGGACATTCTGGATCCCAAGACAGGGGAGGCCATTGCCAGGGAGGGCCGCAAGGTTTTCGCTTCCACGATAAAGAAGATCGAGGCGGCGGAGATCCGGGAGCTGGAAATTGACCGTGAAGAGCTGTTGGACAAATACCTGGCGACCGGGGTAGTGGACACTGCCTCGGGTGAGGTTCTGGCGGAGTGCAATGTCCAGATCACAGAGGAGCTTCTTGAAAAATTCAACGAAGCCTCGATCAGCGAGCTTAACGTCATCTTCATCGATAACCTCAAGTATGAGACCTCCCTCAGGGATACTTTGGCAAGTGACAAGGTACAGGGCAGCGAGGACGCTCTGCTGGAAATTTACCGGAAGCTCCGGCCCGGTGACCCACCTACTCCCGAGACGGCAAGGGCGCACTTTGACAGGCTGTTTTTCAACCCGGACAGATACGATCTTTCCAAAGTGGGGAGGCTCAAACTTAACAAGAAGCTTGGACCGGATACCCCCCTTGAGGTCAGGACCCTCATGCCGGAGGACATACTGGCGATTATGCAGTACCTGGTGAAGCTCAGAAGCGGGGACAAGGAAGTCCAGATGGACGACATCGACCACCTGGGCAACCGCCGAGTCAGGAGCGTCGGTGAGTTGCTGGAAAACCAGTTTCGAATCGGACTGGTCCGGATGGAGAGGGCCATTAAAGAGCGGATGAGCATCCAGGAGATGGAAACGGTCATGCCTCATGACCTGATTAACGCAAAGCCGGTCTCGGCGGTAGTCAAGGAGTTTTTCGGCAGCAGCCAGCTCTCCCAGTTTATGGACCAGACCAATCCTCTGTCCGAGGTAACCCACAAGAGACGGCTTTCAGCCTTGGGGCCGGGCGGACTGACGAGGGAAAGGGCGGGATTCGAGGTCCGGGATGTACACCCGACTCACTACGGCCGTATCTGCCCGATCGAGACGCCGGAGGGTCCGAATATCGGTTTGATCTCCTCTCTGTCGACCTATGCAAGGATCAACGAATTCGGTTTCATAGAGACCCCCTACAGAAAAGTGGAGGACAAAAGGGTCAAGGACGAGATCGTCTACCTCTCGGCCCTTGATGAAGACCCCTACGTGATTGCCCAGGCCAACGCACCGTTGGACAGCCGGAACAGGTTCATCAACGAGGTGGTGGCTGCCAGAAAGGCCGGCGAGCCTACAATGGTCTCCCGGGACGAGATTCAGTTCATGGACGTGTCGCCAAAGCAGCTGGTCTCGGTTGCGGCTTCCCTCATACCGTTCCTCGAGAATGATGACGCCAACCGGGCGCTGATGGGGTCCAACATGCAGAGACAGGCGGTACCGCTCCTCAAGACCAGCGCTCCCCTGGTGGGAACAGGTATGGAATCGGTGGCAGCAAGGGACTCCGGCGCGGTCGTGTCCGCGGCAAGAGGTGGTACGGTGGAAAGCGTCGATGCCTCCAGGATAGTCGTTCAGGTGGATGATGCGGAAGAGGACAAAGAGGGTCTTGAGGAGTCCTCCAGTGTGGACATCTACCATCTGACAAAATTCAAGCGTTCCAACCAGAATACGTGCATCAACCAGGTGCCCATCGTCCAGCCGGGCCAGAAAGTGGCCGCAAACGACGTGGTTGCAGATGGCCCTGCCACAGACGGCGGTGATCTCGCCCTTGGGCAGAATATCCTTGTGGCTTTCATGCCGTGGTGCGGTTACAACTTCGAGGACTCGATCCTTGTGAGTGAAAACCTTGTTAAGGATGATGTGTTCACCTCTATTCACATCGAAGAGTTTGAAGTCATGGCCAGGGACACGAAACTGGGCAAGGAGGAGATTACGAGGGATATCCCCAACGTGGGCGAAGATGCCCTCAAGGATCTTGACGAAGCGGGTATCATAAGGATAGGGGCCGAAGTGAAATCCGGCGATATCCTTGTGGGCAAGGTGACCCCCAAGGGTGAGACTCAGCTTACTCCCGAGGAGAAGCTCCTCAGGGCTATATTTGGTGAGAAGGCCGGTGATGTCCGTGACACGTCCTTAAAGGTGCCACCTGGAGTGGAAGGTGTTGTTATAGATGTGAAGATCTTCTCCAGAAGAGGGATGGACAAGGACCTCAGGGCCCAGACAATTGAGGACGACCAGGTAGCGAAGTACATCAAGGACAGGGATGATGAGGCCAGGATCGTAAGGGAAAGCATGTACGAGAAGGTCCGACCCACTCTCACGGGGAAAAAACTTGCTGCCCGCATTCAGGATGCGGAAGGGAAGATCCTTGCCAAGAAAAACACCAAGGTCACCGGCAAGGTTCTGGATGAACTGCCAAAAGTGAAGTGGTTCGATATACACCTTTCCGATTCCAGGGCGATGGCGAGGATACTGCTCCTAAGGCAGAGGGCTGAGAAACAGGAAGAGATGATAAAGACTCTCTTCGACGGCAAGATTGACAAGCTCAGGAAGGGAGATGAGCTTCTCCCGGGCGTCTTAAAGATGGTGAAGGTCTACCTCGCCATCAAGAGACACCTGTCGGTGGGCGACAAGATGGCTGGGAGGCATGGAAACAAAGGTGTGCTTTCCAAGATCGTTCCTGTGGAGGATATGCCGTATCTGGAGGACGGCACTCCTGTAGATATGATCCTGAATCCTCTGGGGGTTCCCAGCCGGATGAACGTGGGCCAGATACTGGAGACCATGCTTGGATGGGCGGCCAAAGGCCTTGGAATGCAGATCAGGGAACTGATGGACAGTAGTGCCGCCGTTGACAAACTTAGGCGGCAGATAAAATCCATCTACTCGATGAAGAGTGTCTCATCGATACTGGATGACATGGACGACGAGGAAGTGTTGACTCTTGCCGAAGGTCTTGCCGATGGAGTCCTTGTTTCATCTCCTGTTTTCGACGGGGCGGACGAGGATGAGATACATGCGCTTCTTGAAAAAGCCGGCCTCAACATCAGGGGCCAGGCGAAACTTTACGACGGCAGAAACGGAGAGCTGTTCCACAGGGAAGTTACGATCGGTTACATTTACATGCTCAAGCTTCACCACCTCGTGGATGACAAGATTCATGCCCGCTCCATTGGACCTTATTCTCTGGTGACACAGCAGCCACTTGGCGGCAAGGCCCAGTTCGGAGGTCAGAGGTTCGGTGAGATGGAAGTTTGGGCTCTTGAGGGTTACGGCGCCGCCCACACCCTTCAGGAGATGCTCACTGTCAAATCGGATGACGTTGCGGGAAGGACGAAGATGTACGAAGCTATCGTGAAAGGAAATAATACCATGGAAGCCGGTCTTCCCGAGTCCTTCAACGTGCTGGTAAAAGAACTGCAGAGTTTCTGTCTGGATGTGGAACTGATGGAGGTCGACGAGGCGAAGGTTGTTAAACCCGACCTCAAAAAATAACAATTTCCGAAGCACTTAAGAGGGAGGTTAGGAAATGCCCTTGACAGATTTTTACAGTGAATTCTTTGATCGTCCGAAGTATCCGGTCAACTTCAACTCCATAAGGTTGAAGCTGGCCTCACCTGAGAAGGTGCGGGCCTGGTCCTATGGTGAGGTGAAGAAGCCGGAGACGATCAATTACAGGACATTCAAGCCCGAACGGGATGGCCTCTTCTGCGCGAAGATCTTCGGGCCCACCAAGGATTACGAGTGTAACTGTGGAAAGTACAAACGGATGAAACACCGGGGCATCGTCTGTGAAAAATGCGGTGTCGAGGTGATCCAGTCAAAGGTGCGCAGGGAACGGCTGGGGCACATCGAGCTAGCTTCACCGGTCGCCCATATCTGGTTCATGAAGGGGATACCCAGCCGCATCGGCCTGATGCTGGACATGTCCCTAAGAGAGCTCGAGAGGGTTCTTTACTTCGAGGAATATATTGTGCTGGAGCCGGGTGAGGGAACCGACCTGAAGGACCAGGAACTGCTGTCAGAAGATAGGTACAGGGAGCTTGTGGACGAGCACGGCGACGCGTTTGTTGCGGGAATGGGAGCCGAAGCGATCAACGAACTCCTCACCCGGATCGATCTGGATTCTCTTGCCGCAGAGCTTCGGCATGAGATGCTGGAGACGAAATCCGAAGCGAAGCGCAAAAAGATCGTAAAGAGACTGAAGACGATCGAATCGTTCAGGCAGTCGGGGAACAAACCGGCATGGATGATCCTCGATGTAATTCCCGTACTTCCGCCGGAGCTCAGGCCTCTTGTCCCTCTTGACGGCGGGCGTTTTGCGACATCGGACCTCAACGATCTTTACAGAAGGGTGATCAACAGGAACAATCGCCTCAAGAGGCTGATGGAGCTCAGGGCTCCGGAGATAATAATCCGCAACGAAAAGAGGATGCTCCAGGAGGCCGTCGATGCCCTGTTCGACAACGGCCGCAGAGGACGCCCCATAGTCGGATCGAACAAAAGACCCTTAAAGTCCCTGAGCGATATGCTCAAGGGCAAGCAGGGCAGGTTCCGCCAGAACCTCCTTGGAAAGAGGGTGGATTACTCTGGCAGGAGCGTGATCGTCATCGGTCCTGAGCTGAAACTGCACCAGTGCGGCCTTCCAAAGAAAATGGCGCTGGAGCTGTTCAAGCCCTTTATCTATCATAAGCTGGAGCAATACGAGCATGTGACGACCATCAAGAGCGCCAAGAAGATGGTGGAGAAAGAAAGGCCCGAGGTCTGGGACGTCCTGGACGAAGTGATCAAGGACCACCCGGTTCTGCTGAACAGGGCACCCACCCTTCACCGTCTCGGTATTCAGGCCTTCGAGCCTGTTCTTATTGAGGGGAAGGCCATACAGCTGCACCCCCTTGTATGTGCGGCCTTTAATGCGGATTTTGATGGTGACCAGATGGCCGTCCATATTCCCCTTTCCCTGGAAGCCCAGACGGAAGCCAGGACTCTCATGCTCTCCACGAATAATATACTGTCACCCGCAAACGGACGGCCCATAGTAGTACCCACCCAGGATGTTGTTCTGGGCATCTACTGGATGACAAAGGAACGGCCCAAATCAAAGGGCAAGGGGCTTGTGTTTCCCAACATGGACACAGTGCGGATGGCCTACGACAGGGATATTGTTGCCCTCCAGGCGGGAATAAAGGTCAGGCATGAAGGTGAGATCGTGAATACAACAGTGGGCAGAGTGCTCCTGTACGAGGTTATGCCCGACGTGATCCCTTTTTCCAGGGTAAACTGTCTTTTAAAGAAGAAAGAGCTTGCTGAGGTGATCAAGGAGTCTTTCATGAAGTCCGGGTCAGGGGAGACTATTTATCTTCTGGACAAGCTGAAGGAACTCGGTTTCGCATATGCCACCCAGTCAGGCCTCTCGATCTGCGTTGACGATATGTACGTTCCGGAAAAGAAGGCCGAACTGCTTGCGCAGGCTGAAAAAGATGTTGCCATGGTCCAGGCCCAGTACACGGATGGACTTATTACCGACGGAGAACGCTACAATAAGGTCGTCGATATCTGGGCGTATGTTACCGAGGTAGTGGCGGAAGAAGTTATGGAGGACCTGGAGCACGAAGGCACTGAGGGCGAGGGTACTTTCAACTCCATCTACATGATGGCTGATTCAGGGGCCAGGGGTTCAGCGCAGCAGATAAGGCAGCTCGCCGGAATGAGGGGTTTGATGGCAAAGCCCTCCGGAGAGATTATCGAAACCCCTATCATGGCCAACTTCCGGGAGGGCCTCAAGGTCCTGGAGTATTTTATCTCCACCCACGGAGCCAGAAAAGGCCTGGCGGATACGGCCCTCAAAACAGCCAATTCAGGGTATCTGACACGACGCCTCATAGACGTTGCCCAGGACTGCATCGTCACAATGGACGACTGCGGCACTGTCGACGGTATCCGGGTCATATCGCTGGTGGAAAGCGGTGAAGTTATACAGCCGCTGGAGGAGAGGATTCTTGGCAGGATCGCCCTTGAAGGTATCAAGGACCCCGAAACGGGGGATGTTATTGTGAAAGCCAATCATATGATCGATGAGACCATTGTCAAAGAGATAGACAGTCGCGGTCTTGGATATGAGGGGATCGCCATCAAGTCCGCCCTTACCTGCAGGTCAAAACGGGGCATTTGCGCTAAATGCTACGGTAGGGACCTGGCTCGGGGAGAGCTTGTAGCTGTTGGAGAGGCGGCGGGGATCATTGCCGCCCAGTCCATCGGAGAACCTGGTACACAGCTGACGATGAGAACCTTCCACATCGGAGGAACGGCCAGCAGGCGGGTTGA
>VAPA010223546.1_pt1 | contig 10117 bp, 23 predicted proteins | sample 3395041 | NCBI WGS metagenome assembly VAPA01 (sample SAMN08290432, study PRJNA428436) | hydrothermal vent metagenome | isolation source: Deep-sea hydrothermal vent chimney | place: Indian Ocean: Southwest Indian Ridge | depth 1973 m m
AAAATGATACAAATAAATCTGGAATAATCTCCAAATAAATGGCTCATTTCCTTGGAAATAGAGTATATTATAGATAGAGAATTAACAAAGGAGAGATAATGCAAAAAATTGATTCAATAAAAATCTTGAAAGTTTATGAAAGTCCAACCAAAGAACAAGTTGCAATAACGTCACCTAATGACATTGCTTTGGAATTTGATTTTCTGAAAGGTGAATTTCAAGAAAATTTTTGGGTTGTTAATGTAGATACTAAAAATAAAATAATAAATAAAAATTTAGTTTCAATGGGAACTGTAAATTCTACCATGTGTCATCCAAGGGATGTATTTAGATCAGCAATAGTTTCCAATGCTACTTCAATTATTATTGTACACAACCATCCAAGTGGTAGCACTACTCCTTCGGATTACGATATAAATATTACAAAAACATTAAATGAAGCTGGTAAGATTCTTGGTATAAAAGTATTGGATCATATTATTATAGGAGATAATTATTTCTCATTTAAAGAAAATAATTATCTATAACATATTTCACAAACAAAAGGAGAGATAAGGGAACAAATTCATAAAAGCCCAGTAACAGGGTTACCAACAAAACTTACCAGAGGCTTTGGAATTGGTATTTTAAATATATATTCATTTGCTTAATTGAAAGGAAAATAAAATGTCAACCAGGTCAAACATTGTAATAAAATCAACCAACGATTATTCAAAAGATATTCAATTATATAAACATTTGGATGGGTATCCAGATGGGCCGGATGGTGTTATTAATGAATTACAAAAGGCTCTTGAATATGCTTGGGATCTTCCTAGAATGGAATCAAATGATTTTGCAGCCGCTATTATTGCCAGCTGGGCAGATCATAAAAGAACTGTTTCAAATGTTGGAGCGGATCAACTCATATATAGAGGAGGAAATATTTACATTGACGGGGAATATAAAGCAGATGGTTCTACCCTTAGTGGTGATATTGAATGGTTTTATTTTATTGAGGCAGATCAAAAGGTTCAAAAATGGAAAGTTACTGTTAAAGAAACTTGTAAAAATGTAATTGCTTGGGTTGGTCACATTGGGGATGATTATGATCCAGAAAAATTCATTCTGAAAGACCACAAAAATTCAAAAAACATTTGACAAAGATCCTGGTCTTGTTGTATTTTAAATATTAACTTGCATGATTTAAAAAATTAGTTATATTAATGAAAATGTTACTCATTAGTATAATATTTTGAAGTATTTTAAAATGAAATTGACATACAAAGAAATAGCTATGGTTTTACCTGGGTCTCCAATTGGTAAAATGGGGTTACAAATCAAGTCAAAACCGGTTTACCTTATAATTGAGCAAACAACAAGATGGCATTCCTGGTTGTCCAAAAAACTGTACCCGGTTAAGTTTGGCATTATCAATGGAAATTCTTTTATTCGACTTTTCGATATATTAAAAAATCCTCAAAATGCAATTCTCTATTATACAAATCCAATGAACCAAATGGACGAGGATTTTATGGAGATGTTGAAACGAATTATCCGCAAAAAAGAAAAGATTGAATATTTGAGGAAAGAAAATGTCTGATGGAATGACAGAGGTAACAAGAGGAACTTATTTTTCAGAATGGGAAAAAAAGCAATTTCGTAAGGACATGAAAAAGAAAATAAAAAAGAAAATAAAAAAAGCATTAAGAATATCCATAAAAAAGGAACAAACGGTTAAAGATTCTCTGTAAATTTTCGGACACAAGGGACTTGATACATTATTAAAAATAGAAATGATAAAAAAATAATTAAGTGGATTAAAAAAGTTTTATATTCTGATAGCAAACATGGAAGGATGCCATTAGGTCGATACGGAACATTTTTTAAAAGGAAAAATAAATGATATTGTTCAAATTGGTTAACGAAAAGAAAAAAAAGGAATATTGTGTTGAGGTAGAAAAGTTTTCAAATCAATTTTCAAACCAATTTTCAAAAGATAATAAGTGTTATACAGTTTATTTTGTTGATCCTTTGGATAAAAATATTAGCCCAAATGAATTGCATATAAATTGTAGTAGAAATGAATTAAAAATATTAATCGAATTGGTAAAAACTCCACAAAATGCAATTCTTTACCTCAATAGAAAAGATTTAGAAGTGGCTCAAACAATTTCAGAATTACTTGCAGAAGATAAGGATAGGAAATTTTTGTGTTGTGGTTTCCAAAAGGATACCCATTTGTTGATTTTTTAATAATTATTAATTATATTTAAGGAGGATATATTATGACCATTATGGAAATAACTAAAGTTATTTCGGAAGGAAAATCCAGAACAAAAGGAATGACTCGGCAGGTAGTTGTACATTATGTGATGGGAAAAAGGAAAGGAAAACTTTTTTATTCAAGTGAAACTTTCCATGAAATGTTTAAAGATGGAAAATGGTGTCATAAAGTAAGAATTAAAATTGATAAAGGAGGTAAAGTAAATGATCAGAGAAAAAAAACTTCTAAGGGAAATAAATCTCAATTTAAAAGAAACTAATAAAATAATTAAGGATCCAATTTTCAAAATGAATCCAAGGAAAGTTTTTTATGAAGCAGTTCTTAAAAATCAAAAGTCAATTTTAGAATCTTTAACTTTTTTAATGGAGAAAAAAAGATGAATATAACCAAAAAAGATATTTTAAATTGTAAAACTTTAGTGGATTTAAATAAAATTGTTCACTTAAAATGTACCGATTGTTCCCATTGTTCCCATTGTTCCCAGTGTTCCGATTGTTCCCATTGTTCCCATTGTTCCCATTGTTCCAATTGTACCGATTGTTCCGATTGTTCCCATTGTTCCCATTGTTCCAATTGTACCGATTGTTCCAATTGTACCGAATGTTCCAATTGTTCCCATTGTACAGATTGTACCTTTTGTTACAAATGTTCCCATTGTTCCCATTGTTCCAATTGTTCCAATTGTTCCAATTGTACCGATTGTTCCAATTGTTCCAATTGTACCGATTGTAATAATTTAAATGGAAAAAAATACCATATAAAAAACATAAAATTTACAAAAGAGGAATATGAAAATTTTAGGGCTAGGATGTATAAATTAAATATTAATTGATGGGAGAAAAGATGAATTGGGAAGAAAAAGAATTCCGGTTAAAGGCTTTGGTTGATACTCAAAAAATAATTATAGTAGCCCAACAAGATTTAATTGATAATTATATTAATATGCTCAAAGAAAAAATAGAACTATTGTAAATTTATTAACAACATTGGAAAATATTACAACTGGAGAAACACAAGAAATGGTTGGGAACATGAAAAAGAAAAATGAAAAAATAAATAAAATCGAAAAACAATTATATTCAAATCAATTAAAAATAAAGGAGATTTATGAAAAAGGAACTAGAGGAAAAATTAGCTAAAGATTTTCCTTCTTTGTTTAGAGATTTGAGAGGTCCCGCAAACCAAACTTGTATGCATTGGGGTTTAGAATGTGGCGATGGTTGGTATAATATTATCTATAATATATGTAAAAAGATTATTGAAATAGATCCAAAAAAAGAATTTTATTTTGAACAGATAAAAGAAAAATATGGCATGCTTAGAGTTTATGCATTTTGTTCTGATGAAGCAGAGGATATTATAGAAGAAGGCCAAAGAGAATCTGCCAAAACTTGTGAATATTGTGGGTCTAAAGAAAAAGTAACACGTGAAGGAAGTTGGATAGAAACGTTATGTAAAGAATGTAGGTATCCAGATAGAAACGTTATGTAAAGAATGTAGGTATCCAAATATTAATAAACATAAAAGGAAATAAAAATGATAGTAAAAATTATATTTTTAACATTAAAACATTTAAGATAAAGAGCCGCCCAAATGATTTCTTGGTAGATCAATACTATGATAAATTATCACACGGGCCAAGAAAAATTAAAGAAATATTCGAAAAAATTGAAAGTAGGAGTACAATAATGGACAAGAAAATGTTTAAAGAAATAATCTATAACATAGAAAAGTTTCCTAACAATTGGCATTTAAAAACTTCAACTTATAACTATATACCCATATTATTATATTTAAAAACTGATGGTGTTAATGATTATGACCAAGAAGAAAAAACAAAAATTTTAATTAAATTTGGTAGTTCTTGTATAACTTGTAAAATAAAAAGTGGTTCATATTCCATTTATGAATTTACTTTTGGTTTTTTTCAACATAGAAAATTAAAAAAAATTACAAAAGCTATGGCACAAAAACGAAAAAGTAAAGACCAAAAGGAAACATGGGAAAAAGAAAATAAAGTTTTATTAGATGCAAAACAAGTATTTAAAGACTTGGGGTTTGAAAATACAAATCAAATAAGGAAAGAATTGGAAGATCATCCTTCACAGGCAGTTCTCTATCTTAATAGCAAGAACCATGACATAAAAGAATATGCAAATCAACTTATAAGGAATAGAGAAGATGCCAAAAATACTTAATATTTATTGGTGGCATGACCAATATTATTTTTTAAATTTACATACGCTTCAAGGCCATCCTTTTAGGATTAAATCTAAGTGTGGACTTAATCTAAATGTTAATCGGTATTATATTGATGTGTTATTAGAACTAGAAAAACATCCAGAGTTTGTAGTATTGCATTTGCAAAACAAAACTTCCGGGCCTATTTTAAAAAAGTTATTTAAAAAAATTTTAATGGGCCATAGAATAAAAATGAATGAGAAAAAATTTGGATTAGAAAGATTAGAACACGAAGTGGAGATAAGTGGAGATAGTCCAGCATAAATATAAAAATTTGGAGACAAAATGAAATTAATATTTTTAGATATAGATGGTGTATTAAATTCCCAGTTATGGTTTTCTGCCCAAGAAAACCAGCAACAAGCATTATGTAATATTGACCCATCGAAAGTTGAACTTTTGAATGACCTCATATCAACTACTGGAGCAAAGGTAGTCATATCTTCCACATGGCGAATGACCACGACTATTAAGGATCTTCAAAATATTTTAGAGCAAGTAAAATTTAAAGGAGAAATAATAGGGTTTACTCCCGTTTTAAGATTACTTAAAATAGCGATGCCTAGAGGCGTTGAGATTCTTTGTTATTTAAAAGAGAATTATGAATATGATAACTTTCCTTATTATGTAATCCTCGATGATAAATCTGATATGCTATTATGCCAGAGGGATAATTTCTTTTTGGTAGATCCTTATTGTGGTTTAACTCCAAGGATAATTTATAATGCCATTAGATTTTTGGTAAATACGTAATAGAACAATGCCATTAAACAGAAAAGAAGAAATCAAGATGTTGGAATACAATAGGACAAAATCTCATTTTGTTTATAAACAACCTTATAAATGGAGCTGATATGAAAAAAGTAAAATTGAAAGACAATGAGATTCCATATTGGGACCCAAATACAAAACTTGGTAATCCAAATAAGGCAAAAAGACATATGAAATATGTTCCACGTCCTGATGATCCCAGTAAAATGGAAATTGCCTTTAAATGCCAAAAGTGTAAGGTCATGAAGCACTATGGATACTATTCGAAAGATAAAGGTAAAGACTATGATTTAGATACACGGTGTAATAAGTGCGAATATCCTAGGAAAAAGATACAAAATATTGAACGCCAAAATAAAGATTATCTTAAAGAACTTACAAAGATTCTTTCAAATCAATATGTAATTAATAACGGAACTAAATATGGTAGACCTATGACTGCTCACGACGCTTTAGTAATAGCAAAGAAACAAAATTGGAAATGTGTAATAGATAAAACAAAAACAATTGTACTCATTCCTCCAATAGTAAATGGCAAAAGAGAAAAAAGAAAATGGTGTGTAGATCATGATCATAAAAAAAAATTTGTACGAGGCATAATATCAAAGAGTAATTATAATGCTGCCTTAGGTTTTTTAAAAGATGATCCAAAACTAATGAGAACGTCGGCAGATTATATAGAGCAAAGTAAAAAAGATCCTTTGATAATTGTAGAGACCGAAACAAAAAGTAAATTGAAAGGATTTATACTATGATTATATACCAAATAGAATGGAAACGTTATGAAAATTATGAGAAGGGCTCCATTAAAAAATCTAGTGTAAAATATATACATTCCCCTTTTCCAAACAAGACAAATAATTTAGATTGGTGGTATACAACAAAAGAAAATATTAAAGTTCTCCAAGAAATAGAAAAGCATCCACAATTTGCAATATTATATTTGAAGTCTGAAGGTCAGGACCCATGTGGTTCGTGGCCATTGTATTATTTAAAAAGAAATGGCCTATTGAAAAGAATAATAAGTGGAAAAATTAGTCTTAAATTAAAATTGCTCATCGGTTCTTATTAAAGAAATTCTTTGAACAGAAAAGAAATGATATACAGAATAGAATGGGACAGGTATTATAAGAACTATTCACATACTCCTTTCCCCAATGAAAATCTTTTATATTGGCTTGTTTCAGAGAAAGATATTAAAGTTCTCCAAGAAATAGAAAAGCATCCACAATTTGCAATATTATATTTGAAGTCTCCAGGACAAATACCATATTATATAGCAAGAAATAAATTTTTGAAAAGCATAATAAGTGGAAAAATTAGAATTGAAGTAAAAAAATCTTTTAATATTGACGAAGTAAAGTAGGATTATAAAACTAATTAGTTGGCGATGTTTGAAATGCTGAAAAATTTTTTTAGAAAAAAAATCGAGATCCACGGTTTTAAAATAAAGGCCGTGTTTCTGAATATCGCTGTTAGAGCGAGTGCCGGAGATAAAAAACCATGTAAAAAGTATAGATGCGGAAACCGGCCTCCAGCCTATAGGACCTTTGTTACGGAAACCATTCATCCTTAAATTTTTTCACGACGAGGAACCGAAATGAAAATAATAAACTTTAATACCAAATGGATAGATAGAACAGACATAATAAAGGAATTAAAGGACGGAATTCCATCCGACCTCCAATTTTTCCTAGATTTAAAAGCCCATCCTGAATATGCAATATTATATTTGAACCATAAAATCCCTCATGTTGAACTTATTGCCAAATTTATGACTTCCAAGGATAAGGCCGACCAAGCCTTGGCAATAGACTTAATAGACTTAATAGTCTCTTGGTTAGAATATGACAAATCAAAACCTTGATGATATAAAAGATGGATTGGCTAACAGATAGATATATGCAGGCAAATAAAATTGCAAACATTGTCCGTGAAATACAAAACAATCCGGCATTCGCAATATTATATTTGAACCACCAGGACTCTATTGTACAAATAATAGCAAGAAATTATATCGAAATTAAAAAAGGGTTGTCTAAGGAAATAAAAGTCCTAATAAATGTAATCTTTAATGTGGAAAAGGAGGCCCTTGACAAACTAGACAAATAGTTTATATTAATAGAAAGTAAAAATTTAAAAAAGGAGTCCTTGTGCCACAATTAAATGAATTTCCAGTAATTACTATACCAATTGCATTCCGATGTACACAAATTCCTGGACAACCAGGTGGGATTAAACATTCTTTAGTATCAACCGCATCCGAAACTATTATCAACAAGACAGGAGATGTCCGTGGTAAAGTTTCAGGAGTTGCCGGCGGCGGCATTGAAGTAAAATTAGCTGATGGTAAAGTATTCTATGCCCACCCAGTTGACCTATACAGGGCCGTATTTGTATCTCAATTTCCTGAAGCAAAGGTAGAACCAATCATAGTTGAGGATGTTAAAGATCCACTTAAAACGACCATCATGGTTGAGAAGGTTGATAATAAACAGAAAAAACGCAAAGGTCATACTACATCGCCTGATAATAATTTAGGTAAAATTTTACCAGATGTAAGTTATTAGGGGCTTTTCATATGAAACCAAATAGGATAACAAATAGACTATATTGGCTTAGTTAGGATTGAAACCAGAGGTGATGTATATGAAAGGACAATTAGTTTTCCTCGTCAAGAAAATAAGCAAGCCCGAATTGAATGGTCAGATAATGGCCTATATTGTACAAAGGCTTTAGGACCTTGTCGAGGATTTTATTTAGAGGAGATATTATGGAAACATTAGGGATAATTTTAATTGTGATTGTGGGGGATATTCTATCCTATTTGTGGCTTGCCTTAGCCTTGGAGTCTACATTGATAAGAAAATAATCCAGGCTAAATCAAAGGCAGGCCTTGGGGGATTAAATGAATATACAAGCCAGAACAGAGGGTAAAAATGGATATATTTCTGTTGGTGATTTTAAGATTTACGTTTATGACAAATGGAGAAAGTAAACATTTTGGGGGTGGTTTAAAACCAAAACCAAAGAAACCTAGACCAAAAAGACCAAAGCCACAGGATTAAGATGGAAATTCAAATTAAACCCATAGACACCAATTCAGGGAAACCAGCATTAACTATAACCATAGTTGCCTTTAGCAAGATAGTTAGCTATAAAACTTATGTTATGGAATATCCCACTGATATGAAATTATATTTAAAACACATTGATTTTATAAAGGTGGCAAAGGGTAACCCTAAGAATACTGTATTGTATTTGAATTCAGATGATAGGTTTATGAAGGTACTTTCCCATGAATTTTGTAATGGTTCAGTTATTGAGGAAATTATGGGGGTTGGTATACTCCAGGCCTTGGGCGCTTTAGAGGAAAAGGTTTTAATGTACAAAGAGATAATTGATATATGCACAAAACAACAACGTATAGACAAAGAAGTTGGAGATACATCTTTCTAGTAGACTCATAAAAAAATAAGTCCTTGACAATTGCCTTAAAATATACTACCTTTATAGCTATAGAGACAATTATTAGGCTTGAGCCAAAGGCTACATATGGAACCGATTTCGGCGGATAATTATATTATAAATGAACTAGACCGGACGGTATATTTCCCCACCCCGTGGGTTTCAATAGCACCGTGAATCGGCTAGTTGTGTCACTATTATTTTAGGGGTTGTTCTCCTTTCATATCCCTTATACTATAAATGTACGTTATTCCTGGACGGATGTCAAGGGTTATTTAATTATCTCCTGGAGTCATAATTGTCAATACTGGCTTGGGGTCATCCCCGGGTCCAATTTGAGCCAACAATGATACATATCGAAGGCCTATTTTAACGGCAAACCTAAAAATACTTTCGTGGTTGTATTTGGGGTTTGTGGCATTATGATAAAACATTTTTAAAACGTCCCAAACAATACCTTTGCGGTCAAAATGGTTTTTTCTGTTTGCAGTCGATTCAATAATAGACCAAAGGCCCGAACTAAAAACAGTGGGTATTTTAATGCCGGATTCCTTGGCTGCCTCTGAAACGTCTATTAAAACGCCGTCCTCTATGGCCTGGCCCTAGTGTAACTTGAGATTATTGGCATATCGTCAAACATTTTTTGATTCCTTTCTGTAAAAAGTTGTTGTTAATCATGTTACTTATACTATAAATGTACGTTATTCCTGGACGGATGTCAAGGGTTTTGGAAAAGTGGTAGTATATTATTCCTGGGAAAAGTCAAGGAGGTTTTTGGAATAGCCTGGAAAAGTAGTATATTATTCCTGGGAAAAGTCAAGTGATTTCTGGAATTATTTTAGAAAAGTTCCAGGAAAAGCTTGACAAATCCTGGTTCCGAGCGTATTTAATTAATTAGATTCCACCTTGTTTTCAACGGCTCCAAGGCTCCAAGGCTAGCCCTTGTGGCTGTGCCCCATTGCTTTTTATTGAAATTTAGTATATATTAGTATATAATCATATGAAAATTCAAATTGAACATATAACGAACGCAACAAAGGAAAAAATTATAATACGCATTTTGGTCTTTGACAGACCGGTTTTAGTCAATGAGTATAAAATAACATACTATGGACAAAATGATTATAAATTGTTTCTCAATCATATTGAATTTTTAAAATAATTGAAATAAATACTAAAAGCTCTGTATTGTATTTGAATTCAGTTGATTGGTTTTTAAAGACTCTTTCTAAGGAATTTTGTAGAGGCATGACAATTGAAGCCTTTATTTTCATAGATAAAATCAAGGCTTTACAGGAAAAAGTTATAATCTTTGAAAAGATCAACAAGATAACCACTTATATTCTATCATAAAAAGTAAGGAGGAATAAT
>VAPA010747577.1_pt1 | contig 10117 bp, 7 predicted proteins | sample 3395041 | NCBI WGS metagenome assembly VAPA01 (sample SAMN08290432, study PRJNA428436) | hydrothermal vent metagenome | isolation source: Deep-sea hydrothermal vent chimney | place: Indian Ocean: Southwest Indian Ridge | depth 1973 m m
CAATGAAATCCGGTGGAACTTCTATTGTTTTTCCTGAAACGCAGCGGCTGCACAGGATTCCGTCTTTTTTAGGTGAAAGCCAGTGTTTCTCGTCGGATACCATCCTGCACTTTTTGCAGCGTTTGAAATCAGGAAGAATACCGCTGATTTTTAAAAACCAGGCCTCAAAGTAAAGAGAGGTAAAATCTAAATCAGCCCCTTTTTGGAGGGATTTAAGTGTGGACTGGAGAAGTCGGAAGAGGACGTCATCTTTAGACCTTGCCGGGAAGAAGGCGTCGATGAGTTCGGTAAAGTAGGATAGGGTGTAGGATGTTTTCAAATCTTTTTGTATATCGAAGAAGGATTCGAGAAGATCGCTGTTGTTGATAGTGACGAGTTCCTTGCCTTCTTTTTCGTAATAGAACAACCGCACATGTGAGAGTGGTTCAAGACTGCTTCCGAAGCGGTTGCCGAATTTTCGTGCACCCTTAGCCACGCCCTTGAAAAGCCCTTTGTCGCTCGAGAAAAGGACGACAATTTTGTCCTGCTCTCCGATGTTATATGTTCGGAGAATGAATCCCTCGGATTGTTCAAGAGGCATTGGAGTTGATTAGAGATGGTTGAGAAATAAAGTTCCGAGCCCTAAGTAAGTCAGAACGCCGATGCTGTCCGTGCACATAGTCAGTAGATTGACCGATCCTAAAGCAGGATCAAGTTTGATGAGTTTGAGAATAAGAGGGATAAGAGTCCCCATAAATGCTGCAATAAAAAGATTGATGATGATGGCCACGCCGATGATTAACCCGAGATAATAGTCGTTATAGATCAGAAACGACAAAATTCCTGTAATAGAACCGATAATCAATCCATTCACTAAACCGACGATAATTTCTTTCAGGAGAGCCTTTCGGGCTGAAAGCCAGTCTGTTTGACCGATGGCGATTTCCCTGACAATAATGGCGATTGTCTGGTTTCCGGCTATACCTCCCAGCGCCATCACTAAAGGGATAAACACGGCCAGTTTGACAACTTGCTCGATGGTTCCGGTAAAACTGTTCACGATCGCAGGAGCAATGGAAGCTGTTAAGAGGCTGAACAAAAGGAAAGGGAGCCGCTTCTTTATAGACGACAGTGGACTGTCCTGAATGCGGTCGGTACTGTCTAGAGAAACCATCTTGTACATGTCCTCGGTGGCTTCCTTGTCGATGACATCGATGATATCGTCGACCGTGACGACTCCGACGAGAACATTGTCGTCATCGACAACGGGGATAGCGACGAGATTATAATCTGCGACGTTTCTGGCTACGATTTCCTGGTCTGTATCAGTGGAGACAATGATGAGATCGGTGTTCATGATGCTTTTTAGAGAAGTATTCGGCTGCGAAAACAAGACCTGCCGGATGGACACAACGCCGACAAGATGATTAAGGTCATCGATAACATAAAGATAAAATGCGGATTCGACATCCACCCCAAGCTGCATGGCCGTTATGGTGTCTGAGACTTTAGTGTTTTGATTCAGGGCATAGAAATTGGGGGACATGATCCGGCCGGCAGTCTCTTCTTCGTACTCGAGGAGTTCGAGAAGATCCTCCGAAGGCTTGTCCTCCATGGCCTCTAAAACAGTGTCTTTGAGATCATCGGGAAAAAAAGGCATGATAGCCGCGACGTCGTCGGGGGCGGACATATGAAAGATGTCGGTGATCTGATCGATTGGACATTTCTTGAAAATCTGAGCAGCATCCTCAGGTTCGATCTCCCTGATCACATCTGCAGCCGTTTCTTTATCGTTTTCATAGAGAGTATTAAACAGAACCATTCTTTCCCGGAATGTGAGGTGTTCCATCAAAGAGGCGATATCTGCAGCGTGGAATTTTTTGACAAGATTCCAGACACGTGAGAGGGAGCCTATGTTTATGAATTTTCGTGCTGAGCTGACAGCGATTCGTAGTGATTTGACCTGCATTTTATTCCCGTTAGACCACCCAAGATATCATAAAATATGGGGGCTGTAAATTGAAAAATCATCATAAAAGCCTCCCCATTTCCGTAATTTCCAATTACTTTACAGAACTGAGTTATATCATTCACTCTACGATTACTCTTGGCAAAATCTTAGCTTCCCCTGTCATCCAATCTAGTGGGCAGCCTTGAAATCTGAGAAACGCTTACCAATAGTTCTATAATAGGCGGTCATGTCTATTTCCATCTGCTTCAAATTTGCATTCGCTATTTTTTCTATTGTGTTATACCCTCCACCACATAGATGCTTGATTGTCTTGCCACGAACATAGGCTAATCTTGAAATATCTGAACGATGGACCAAATCAAAAATAAATGTTTCAGTAATCCCTGTTTCTTCAATTAAATGGGACCAACTTCCTTTAATATGCCAATTTTCTAAAACATCCAAATTCGTTCTAATCTTATACATATTTTTTAAGATATTAAGATACGCTACACTGACTTTGTCATCCACATCCACTAATTCTTTAACAGGACACTTAAACGGTAAAACCCAACGAAAAATATAGTTTAATATCTGGATAAACGTTTCAAAATGGATATCTTTCTTTTTAAGAAATATCTCACATTTTTGTTTTGTGTCAACATGCTGTATTAAATCTTGATAGTTTCTAATATTCAGATTACTTAATGTTTTGAAATTCTCTGTAATTTCACTAATATATGTAGCTTCACGACCATTTAGTAGATACCCGCTTTGTAAGCGTTCTGAATAAACGATTGCGGTTTTCATCGTGTGGTTGTAGTGTTTTTGTACAAAGCTGTATTTAAGAACTTTGCAATGAATGTAATGTCTACTACTTTCGTGAATTTGAACGACATTCTCATACCTCCTTTCCTGTGAAGCTAACGGTTTTGGTTTAAGGCGAAAAATCAGCAGGAGAAAAAGTTGGTAGAAAGCAGCAAAATTGAACCCAAAACCACCTGAAAATCCAGAAAACCAACCGCTGTTTTTTTCGCCATGAAACCTGGGTTAGGCCAATGAGTTTATTTTTTTGTCGGGATTATTTTTAAATTAGCAAATGTCCCATCTGAATTATTACCCATCCACAATCCTATCCAACCGCCATTTCTATTGGATAATTCTTCTACAACAAGGCAAGGTTCTTCACTATCATTAACATAAACAGTTATCCTAGGCTTTTTAATTATGATTTTAGCATGGAAAAAAGAATGAGGATCAGGAGTTGGATTAACTGGATTCTCATATTTTTCTGGGTGGTCTTTTCGTAATCTATGCCAAGGATAGTCTGGATGCGATATATACTGAACGCCGTGACCTTTTCGAACTGAATCATCACTCGTAAAATTAAAAGGTCTAAAATAAACTGCATCATAAGTTTTCTCATCGACACCTCTAAATGCAATACCGACAAAACTTCTGCCTCTAACATCCGTTCCTTTAATATCAGCTTCAATTATTCCATTGGAAAATTCAATATTTTCCAGCCAAGCAACTCCATCTCCCGGTTGGGCTTTAAAATAAATGCTTAATTGACCATTTTCTTTTATTACTTTGGCTTCACGGTTAGCAATTTTCCAACCTTCTCCTCCTACAATTTTTGTTAAATCTGGGATAATAGCATTTTCCTGAGCAATACCAAGGTGAGTAAAAAATATCATGAGCACTACCGATAGATATGTTACTTTAAAATCATTCATTTTTTTTTAGCTCCTTAAATTATTTTGCTATTAAAGGTCTTACATATATTATACAGCCGTTTTGCTTGTGAAAATACGGCATTTATCGCTTCCTGTTGCGTTATCCTAATTGAGCAAAACAGGGAATAACGTATTGAATATAAACAGTTTTGTCCTAACCACTCTATTTTTTTCGGTTGTAGTAGTACTTGTTCGTCTCTGAGGCAATGACAGCGCTCAATCCTAGGAGGCCTATGAGGTTGGGAAGGGCCATAAGTCCATTCATTATATCCGCTAACATCCATACGATCTCCAGTTTCAGCATAGCCCCCACAGCCACAAAAATGACAAAAATTATGCGGTATGGCTTTACAGCTTTTTCGGAAAAAAGATACTCGATGGATTTTTCTCCGTAATAACTCCAGCCTAAGATAGTGGAATAGGCAAAAAATACAAGGCTCAGAGATACGATGAGCTGCCCTATGCTTCCCGGAAGAAGTTCGTTAAAAGACAGGGTCGTCAACTCGGCACCGGTTGGGCCTGATGTCCAGAGTCCGCTTAAGAGAATCACCAGCCCCGTCATGGTGCAGACGATAATCGTGTCTATAAAAGTCTGGGTCATTGAGACAAGAGCCTGTTTGACCGGATCCGGTGTCCTGGCTGCCGCAGCGGCGATGGGAGCAGATCCCAAACCCGATTCATTGGAAAAAATCCCTCTGGAGACACCCTCTCGTATGGTCTGCATGACGGCTGCACCGAGAAATCCACCAAGAGCGGCCGTTGGTGTGAAGGCGGACTTGAAGATGAGGGCAAAGATTTTTGGGATAGCAGAAATATTGAAGAAAAGGATAATCAAAGCCCCGATGAAATAGATCAAAATCATGAAGGGAACCAAAATCTGTGTGACTTTACCTATACTTTTGATTCCCCCGAGTATAACCATGGCTGTAAAAACAGCCAGAATAATTCCAGTCGCCCAGTGGGGAATGCCTAAAGAAGCATTTAATGACTCGGCCACCGAATTGGACTGCACCATATTGCCGATGCCAAATGCCGCGATGGCGGCAAAAACAGCAAACAGAGTTCCCAGCCATTTCCATCCCAAACCTTTCGAGATGTAATACATCGGGCCGCCGCTCATCATTCCTGCCTCATCCTTTTCCCTGTACTTGATAGCGAGAACGGCTTCAGCGTATTTAGTGGCCATTCCAAAGACTCCTGTGACCCACATCCAAAACAGTGCCCCCGGTCCACCTACAACGATGGCTGTGGCTACACCGGCAATGTTTCCTGTCCCGACTGTTGCGGCGAGTGCCGTCATAAGGGCTTGAAAGTGGGAGATGTCCCCGGCTTCTTTGTCATCTTTTTTTCTTTGAAAAAAGGCAAGCTTGAGGGAATAAAAAAGGCCCCTGATCTGCAGCCCGCGCAATCGAAAAGTCAGGAAAATTCCGGTTCCGACCAGAAGAATAATAAGAGGCGGTCCCCAGATGAAATCCCGGATGTTGGTCAAGGAGGTTAAGATTTGATTGTCCATCAGTTTAGAAATGAAATTCCCAGATTTTTAATTTTTTCATGAAGTTGTTCCTTCTCTATATTAAGAGATAAGGCAGTTTGATCAACGTCCCAGTTGTGCCGGACGAGGGTTTTTTTTATGTAATTTCTTTCAAACTTCTCTTCAGCATCTTTGAGTGATTGTTGTTCTTCAGTTCCATTGGCGAGCTGGGATTCCCTGAGCTCGACGAGCAAAGGAAGGTGAGAGGTTTTGATCTGGTCGTCCTGGATCATGATGACAAATCGTTCGATAACGTTGATCAGTTCACTGACGTTGCCGGGCCAGGAATAATTTGTAAAAGTTTCCATGGCCTTTGGTGTCATCGTTTTTGGTTTCTTGGCGTACTCGATGGAAAAATACTCTAAGAAGTGGTTGATCAGGAGAGGAATATCTTCCCGTCTTTCCCGCAGGGGAGGGATTGTAAGAGGGATGACATTGAGTTTGAAGAACAGGTCTTCGCGGAATTTCCCACTGGCGATAAGGGCTTTCAGATCTTTTTTCGTGGCCGATATCACTCTCACATCTGTGGAGATGGAAGTCGTGGATCCTAGCGGATCAAATTTATTGTCTTGGATTGACTTGAGAAGTTTGTCCTGGATTTTTAGGCTCAAATCTCCAATTTCATCAAGAAAAAGTGTGCCTCCATCAGCGAGAAGCAATTTGCCTTTTTTTTCAATTTCACCGTTGGAAAAGGTTCCTTTGACATATCCAAACAGATCGTTCTCCAGAAGATCCTCAGGAATAGCGGCGGAATTTATACGGATGAAACGTTTGTGTTTCCTCAGACTCTGTTGATGGATAAGACGGGCCATGAGTTCTTTCCCTGTGCCGTTTTCACCGTAGATCAGTATCCGTCCATTTGATGGCGCGGAAACCTTGATCTCCTTTCTTAATTTTTGTATGGCTGAACTCTCTCCAACGAGGTGATACTTTGCCCGCATCCTTTCTTTTAACTGGATGTTTTCTTCTTCCAGCTGCCGATGTTTGAGAGCATTTTTCACTGTGACGATGACTTTTTCCAAAGAGAGAGGTTTTTCAAGGAAGTCAAAGGCTCCCAGTTTGGTGGCCTTGACGGCTGCCTCAACAGATCCGTGCCCTGTGATCATGATCACCTGAATATTCTCTTCGATTTTTTTTATTTTCTCCAGAACTTCGATCCCCTTCAGCTTTGGGAGCCATATGTCGAGCAAGACAAGGTCGAAATTTTCTCCCCTAAGTATATCGAGACCTTTTTCACCCGAATCAGTTGTTTTGACCGTAAAGTTTTCATCCTCAAGAATCCCTTTGAGGGACGATCGGATGCCTGTTTCATCGTCGATGACGAGTATTTTATCTTTTATCATGTTGGAATCTCTATGATGAATTTGGCTCCATGGGGCTCTTGGTTACTGAAATCGATGGATCCGTTGTGCTCGATAATAACCTGGTTTACGATGGCCAGGCCAAGGCCTGTGCCCTTCTTTTTTGTAGAGTAGTCCGGAAGAAAAATCTTATCACTGTCCTCTACCGCTATGCCGGGACCCAGATCGGATATTTCTATCTTCATCTTTTTTTTGTTTTTGTCGTAAAAGGTTCTGATGTCGATGGTGCCCTTCTGCTCCATAGCATCGATCGCATTATCGAAAATATTCATAAACACCCGCTTCATCTGGTCGGCATCCACCTGTATGGTTGGTGGAACTTCAGAAGAAAATCTGGTTTCAAATTTGATGGTATTAAAAATTCCCAGGTATGGAGAGATGGCCTGTTCAATGATCTCATGGATATCGGCGGAGTCCAATCGAATCGTTGGTAATCGGGCAAAGTTGGAGAATTCATCGACGAGAGCTTTGATGGTTCTGGCTTCCTGGACGATTGTGATGGCTCCTTCTTGGATAATTTCGTTATTATTCTTTCCGTCCTTTTTCAGGTTCTTGATGATCCTTTCCGCGGAAAGCTGAATGGGAGTGAGGGGATTTTTTATTTCATGGGCCACTCGCTGTGCAACCTCTTTCCATGCGGCAATCTTTTGAACTTTTATGAGCTGAGTCAAGTTGTCCAGGACCACGATCATCCCTGACAGTTCATCGTTTGCTTGTCTTAGAGGCGACACTGTCAGGGCCAGCATGACATTTTGGCCGTCGGTCTGGATGTTGATTTCCCTGTCTCTCACCTCGAAGTCATTGTCCACACCGCGCTGAATAGACTTTATGATGTCTTTGTATTTTGTGTCCTTAAGGATATCTGTGACTTTTTTTCCCACGAGGTCATGATCTGTGAGCAAAAGCATTTCCTGGGCTGAGGGATTAATGGTTGTGATTATCCCCTTGGCATCCAGCGTGATCACGCCGGTCGTGATATTGTCCAGGATTGTCTCGATGTATTTTTTCCCTTCGGCCAGCTCTGATGTTTTTTGCGCTATGTTTTTTTGACTCCCTTTGAGATCGGCAATCATCTGATTAAATGAATCGATAAGGATTCCCAGTTCATCTGAAGCCGGATCCTCCACATGGACATCCAGATTGCCTTTTGAGACTTCCTTTGTCGCCTGAGCCAATTTTTCAATGGGGACAGTGATTCCCTTGGCCAAGTACATTCCGATCCAGCTGGCTGCAAATATGATAAGGAGAGTGACAAGTGCAAGCAGCAGAAAATAGGAGGTCTTTACAGGATTCCTTTGGATTTCCAGCTGGCGGTACCGCTCGACATAGGAAAAGATATTATTGATCCGTTGGGCATAATTCTGGGGGATAAATTTTCCTGTCACAACCAGGATGTTGCCAATATCAGGGATATTGAAAGAGATCCCACGCCGGATCAACTCTCCTGTGCCCATGGACAAAATTTCTTCTAAATTTTCTCCAAGATGAGCTCTTTTAATCATGTTGGTTTTGAGATCCTGGTAATACTGAAAAGGAAGATCGGGATTCAGGTAAGAGAAAAGCTCTTCGTCATCTTTATAGATCCCGATCTCGTCCAATTTGTATTCCGTCAGTTTATTCCGGACAAAGGTCATCAAAGGAAGGCGTCTCTCCAGGTCGATGAGATTTTGTTCCTGTATGGCGCTCACCAGTTGTTGGGCATAGTGGAGGGTGATGTCTTTGCTGTCTAGGTAGAATCCATCGGCAAGACTCTGTGTGTCATCCATAATTTGATCAATAGGCGTCTGGAACCACCCCTCAATGTTGCGGTTGATGATGTCGCTTGCGAAAAAGAACAACAGCATCGTAGGGATGAGAGAGAGCGAGATAAAAAAGATGAAAAGGCGGGTTTTAAAGTGAGCGCCGGCCACTTTCCTTTTTCTTTCGAGGAATAGCTTGATCAGGTTTCTTCCCAGAACAAATGAGAGGATGAGGAAAAGCAGGATGAATATGATATGCAGAGACAGAAGAAGTATTCGCGCAACTGAGAATTCTTGGGTTCGGCGAATGAAGAACTCGATAACAAAGAAAAGGATGATCAGAAGGATGATGATGGCACCAATAAATCGAGAACCTTTTCTTCTAGAAACTTCCATTTTTTTTGTTTGGCTTAGATGGAAACATTCTCTTCTTCTTGCTTGATGAATGTTTCCATATTTTCGAAAGTGATCCTGATATCTTTGACTACCGCTCCAGATACTCCGAACGGTTTACCTGTTTTGTTGTTGAGAGTGAAGGACATACCTCCCGCATTTCCGGTGTGGATAAGCAATTCTTCTTTGGCGATAACCCTAACTTTTTCTCCTTCGAGTTTAAGACCGTCGATAACCAGCTCTCCATCAGCATAGATTTGAATCCAGGTCTCCATCACAAATGTGAGATCGAGAATCAGCTCTTTTTTTTCTTCAAGAATTTGAGTTTTTGGGGGAGGAGTGGTTGTAGTCTCTTGAATTGCAGGGGCTGATGGAGTTTCCTCAACCAGCTGTCCCTGGTTTTTTTGGAAGAAAACAATCCAGATGACCGTGAGGACTGTCATAAAAGCAAGAAATAATAAAATGGAGTAAAGAATTCTCTTCACCTTTATGGGGAGTATATACTGAGTTTTTTGAGATTTTTCCTCTTGTTCCTCATCCTGTTCCCGATGCAGTTCAGATTCGTAGTAGCTGTTGAGTATGGTGTTTTCATCCAGTCCGATATATTTTGCGAAAGAACGGATAATTCCTTTGATGAAAAATGTGCCTGGGAGGTTGTCGAGTCGTTCTTCCTCAAGGTCTCTCAAATACCGGATATTGATTTTTGTGGCATCTGCAATTTCCTGCAGACTAATCCCCCTGAGTTCTCGTTCTCTCTTGAGTTCCGTCCCTATTGGTGCCATTTTTTTTGATTTTAGTTTAAGAATATCTATGTGTCAACCTGATGTTCACTACGAATCGGACCCTTATACTTTTAGAAAACGGGAGAGCGAACTCAGACTGCCGAAAAAACCAATGAAGGCACAGGCGAAAACAAGAAAAATACTTTGAGTCAGCGACAAGAAGCGGAAGCTGATCAGATCATTCAGGACACCCAATGACGAACCGAGCGAAACAGGAAAAATTCCTATGAGAATAAAGAGAAGGAACAAGGACAGAGCTCCTCCCAAAACTCCCAAGATCGTTCCTTCCATAAGGAAAGGTATCCGGATAAACATGTTTGTCGCTCCCGACAGGCGCAGTATTTCAATCTCATTTTTTCTTGAAAAAACGTTCAACTTGATGATATTTGAAATGATAAAAAACGAGGCCAGTACAAGAATACCTCCCAAAAAATATCCCACGGCTCTGGCTAGCCGACTGAGCGAGTACATCTTTTCAATCCATTCTTGATTGAACTGTACATCACTGACCTGATCTGTGCTTCTGATCTGTTCAATAAAAGTAAAAATGTCTTCTGGGGCCAAATTGTCTTTCTTGAATAACACTTCGAAAGAAGGGGGAAAAGGATTTTTGTCTAAATTTTCTAAAATGTCTTGAAGGTC
>VAPA010001664.1_pt1 | contig 10104 bp, 9 predicted proteins | sample 3395041 | NCBI WGS metagenome assembly VAPA01 (sample SAMN08290432, study PRJNA428436) | hydrothermal vent metagenome | isolation source: Deep-sea hydrothermal vent chimney | place: Indian Ocean: Southwest Indian Ridge | depth 1973 m m
CAAAGCGGGTACACGCAAAAACATACATATTCTGAACCACATCCGAATCTATCAGTTCTCTGGAGATAAGAACATATGAAAGCTAAAGAACTCTTAAAAATCGCAGCAATCGCAGCTATCACGACTGGGTTTATCAGTGGTTGTGCGACCGACAGCACCGAACCAGCCCCAGCAGCAGCTACCAAAGAAGAGTGTAAGGGAGCTACCGCCGAGGTGAAAAACGCAATCTACGCGGCCAAGCTGAAAATCGCACGTACCAGGAATCTGGGCCTTGAGTGGAGAGAAGCCGCCAAGTTGGTCCAGGCTGCTGAAAAAGCGGCAGAAGAATGTAACAACGCCCGAGCGTTGGTCCTGGCAAATAAGGCCGAGGACGATGCAGCTGGAGCGATCATGGCATTCAATGCTTCACAGGTCGAGGAAGCACCGGCGCCAATGCCTGCTGTTGGCTCAGACATGGGCAGTTACCTGGTTGTTGAAGGAGATAATTTGTGGAATATCGCCGGCAAAGACTCAATCTATGGTAATCCATACCAGTGGCCGTTAATCTACAAAGCAAACTCAGGCCAGATCAAGGATGCTGATTTGATTTATGCCGGACAGTTTTTCGACATAGCAAAGGCATCTATGGCTGAAGCCGATGCAGCGATCCAGCATGCGAAGACTCGTGGTGCCTGGACACTAGGTGAAACCGAAGCATCGGATTTGGATTACCTGGCCCAGTAAGCAGTAATAGTTAGTGAAAAAAGCCCACTAGCGAGTGGGCTTTTTTTTGCCTGTAATAAACCGCTACAGGATCTGGTGCTGAGCTTAAAGAAACCAGACTACTCTTACAACCTGTTCAGATTCTGGTCGGCACAGGCCTGACAGGGCGGCCGATCAGAATAGGTAGCATTGAAGGAAGGAGTCAGGCAGGCGGGTAGCATCACTCGTGAAACGTTCGGAAATTTAGTTCGGGAGAGGGAATAGCAGTAGATCGCCAGGAGGTTCCGGAAAATAGAACTGGGCTACGACCATACCCTTACCCTACCGAGCAGCGAATCGGCTTCCCTCGTAAGGGTATTATTTGGCGTACGAGTACGAATTCCTGTTAATATGCGGTTGCGTTTCTGAAGAATATAAACATTCCCCCCGAGGTGATAGTTGCCTGTACAGCGAGATGAGAATCGGCCAAATGGCGAACCTGACTGTATGTAATCTGGAAAGCATCCTTGAGAGGCTGGTAACACAGGGAGTAGTGGAACAGGATAAGGCGAGCATGGTGTCGTCGCTGGTCTCCGCTAAAGATCGTGAAAACCTGCATCCACTGGAAATGATTGCCAGTCGTCAATGGACCAATGAGTCGAAACCCGAACAGGTATTGACGCTAGACGTGCTGACCGACTGGCTGTCTAAAGAGTCAGGAATGACTCGTCACTATTTTGATCCTTTGAAAATGGATGTTACTTCCTGTACTTCCATCATGTCTTATGCCTACGCATCTCGATTCGGAATTTTGCCGATAAAGATCACGCCGGCGAAAGTCGAAATTGCCGTGATTGATCCCTTCGATACGGAGTGGTCAGACGAATTAAATCGAATTGTTTCACGCCCGATCAGTACAGTGTTGGCTAACTCTAAAGAATTAAAATCTTACTTGCTTGAGTTTTACAGTATCAGCAAGGCGATGGATAGTGCCGGTGCAAATGCCGGGCAGATGCCGAGTAATTTGCAAAATCTCGAACAATTGATCGAACTCGGAAATATGGGCTCGGTCGACGCCGACGATCATCATATAGTCAGTATTGTCGACTGGCTGATGCAATACGCATTCAACCAGCGCGCCAGTGATATTCATATCGAACCGAGACGAGATAAGGGAAACGTACGTTTCAGGATCGACGGGGTGATGCACCAGGTGTATGAAATCCCAGTCAATATTTCTGCTGCCGTGATCAGCCGTATTAAAATTATGGGTAGGCTTGACGTGGCCGAAAAGCGTAAGCCACAGGATGGTCGTATTAAAACCCGCTCCCCGGACGGTGCCGAAATCGAACTACGGCTGTCGAGTATGCCGACTGCTTTTGGGGAAAAGCTGGTTTTACGGATATTTGATCCGGAGGTGCTGGTAAAAAACTTTTCATCGCTTGGATTCGAGAAGAAAGATGCCGACTCGTGGAATCAGATGATCAAGCAGCCACACGGAATTATTCTGGTGACTGGGCCGACGGGTTCGGGTAAGACAACGACGCTTTATACCAGTTTGAAGTACCTGGCTGTACCCGAAGTGAATGTTTGCACAGTCGAAGATCCGATCGAACTGGTCGAACCCAGTTTTAATCAGATGCAGGTGCAGCAAAATATTGACCTGGATTTCGCCAGCGGAGTAAAAACTCTGTTACGACAGGATCCGGATATCATTATGGTGGGCGAGATACGTGACAAAGAAACTGCAGAAATGGCGGTACAGGCAGCTCTTACCGGGCATTTGGTGCTGTCGACCTTGCATACCAATGACGCCCCGTCGGCAATCGCCAGGCTTTCTGAAATAGGTGTGCCACCTTATCTGATCAGCGCGACCTTGATTGGCGTGGTAGCGCAAAGACTGGTACGCACTTTGTGTCCCCATTGTAAGGTTATCCAGGGCATCGACATGCGCGAATGGGAAGCACTGATTAAACCCTGGACCACTTCGGCACCGGCGGAAATAGCGCGAGCCAAGGGCTGCCTGGAATGCCGGCAAACCGGGTTTATTGGGCGTATCGGTATTTATGAAATGATGCCGATCAGCGATGTCCTCAAGCGCGAAATAGGTTCAGATTTTGATTTGGCCCAGTTAAGGAAAAAGGCGATTAAACAAGGTATGAAGCCTCTCAATTTGGCTGGAGCGCAAAAAGTCGCAAAGGGGATAACGACTATCGAAGAAGTGCTGAAGGTCGCACCGCCGCGCTACGACGGTTAAACACGAGATGCGGCGCGAAGGTTCCTATTGTTTAAACCACCGGGTGTTGAGCGCATTGATAATTTTGTTGGCGTAGGTTTGCCTGCCCAGGCTACCGTTATAGCGGGCAAGAGCCCGCATCAGGTCGTTAGATTCCATATCCATGTAATAGCGTAATATAGTGCTACCCATGCGCAGGTTGGTGCGTATCTTAAACAGATTTTTGTCTGAAATACCGATTTCGTCGAGCCAGAAAGGCATGACCTGCATCAATCCACGGGCACCGGACACCGATATGGCAAACTGATCGAAGCGACTTTCGATTTCGATTAGCGCCAGTACCAGTTCTGGAGCCAGGTTAACCCGTTTGGCCTCATAGTGAACATTTTTTAATAGCCTGATTCGAAATTTGGGATCGCTGACAAATGGTTCGAGTCGGTTCGACATGTCGAGTAACCAGACCTGGGCATCGAAACGGTCTTCGAATCCTGCATCGCTGGAGATGGCATCTTTCAGTAATTGTCGAAGTTCCGGGTCTGGTTCGGTGCTAGCAGAATAGACAGGTGTTGTCATCGTTAACACCAACACGAGCGCTAGACAACGTAAGGGAGTCACGGGTTGAGGAGGGTGTCAAGAAATGATGATAATTCGGTCAATTCAAGCGCTCTTGCCGAATCGTCCCTGCGCCCTTTGTATTCAAACTGATTCGCGCCTAATCCGCGATCGCTTAGTACGATTCTGTGTGATACACCAATCAATTCCATGTCAGAAAACATTACGCCAGGCCGCAGCGGGCGATCATCCAGCAATACTTCGATCCCACGGTTGAGGCAGTCCTCGTAAAGGTCGTCGGCGGCCTTTTTGACATCGTCAGACTTATGATAATTAATCGGACAAATGGCGAGGTGAAAAGGTGCGAGTGAATCGGGCCAATAAATACCATGCTCATCGTTATTTTGTTCGATCGCTGCGGCGACGACTCGGGTAACACCGATGCCATAACAGCCCATTTTTGCCACAGCAGTTTTCCCATTTTCGTCAAGTACCGTAGCCTGCATTGCCTCGCTGTATTTATCTCCAAGCTGGAAGATATGGCCCACTTCGATACCGCGTAAAATTTTAAGCGTTCCCTTGCCATCTGGACTGGGATCACCGTCAACTACATTTCTAATATCAACCACTACCGGTTCATCGCAATCGCGTCCCCAATTGGCATGGATATAGTGCTGGTCATTGTTATTGGCGCCGCAAACAAAATCGTTCACCAGCGCGGCGCTTCGATCGACATAGGTTTTGATGCCGAGTCCAACGGGTCCTATAGAGCCAATATCGATTCCTAGTATGGCATTGATTTTTGCGCGATCGGAAAATTTGAAGGGACTTGCTACGCCTTCCAGTTTCTCTGCCTTTAGCGGGTTAAGGTCATGGCATCCACATAATACCAGCGCTACCAGGCCACCATCATCGGCTTCGACGATCAGGGTTTTCAGGCATTTATCGATATCGACCTCGGGTGATTTGGCCACATCCTCAATCGTGTGTTTCCCCGGTGTGTCGATGGTCTGCATCATGACTCCAGGTTCGGCACGAACTCTGTTGTCCGCTATAGCCTCGGCCATTTCGACGTTGGCCGCGTACTGGCTTTGGCTGGAAAATGCGATAGCGTCTTCGCCAGATTTCGCGAGCACATGGAATTCATGCGATGAACTGCCGCCAATAGCGCCCGAGTCGGCGGTGACAGCCCGATAGGCTAGACCGAAGCGGTCGAAAATTCTGCTATAAGCCTGATACATCAGGTTATAGGTTTGCTGCAAAGATTCCTGCCCGAGGTGAAACGAATAAGCGTCCTTCATGATGAATTCACGAGCGCGCATGACGCCAAATCTAGGCCTGATTTCATCACGAAACTTGGTCTGGATTTGGTAAAAATTAATCGGCAACTGCTTGTAACTCTTGATTTCTCGCCTGAAGATGTCGGCAATCACTTCCTCGTGTGTCGGTCCGATGCAATAGTCTCGTTGGTGGCGATCCTTGAGTCGGAGCAATTCGGGTCCGAACTGATCCCAGCGCCCGGTTTCCCGCCACAATTCTGCGGGCTGAATCGACGGCATTAATACTTCGAGCGCGCCGGCTCTGTTCATTTCTTCGCGTACTATTTTCTCTACCTTGCGCAGGATACGTAATCCCAGGGGCATCCAGCTATAGATTCCAGAAGCCAGTCTACGAATTAGACCAGCGCGCAACATTAACTGATGGCTGACGATTTCTGCGTCTACAGGCGTTTCTTTTAATGTCGCCAGGTGGAAACCAGATGTTTTCATATTATTATCAAGCAGGAGTCTACGGTATTCGGCTTTCTTTCATTTGGCGGCCGAGATTAAAAATCATGGGTATTATAATGGAGGGTAGTTCTGATTATTAGGCAAAAAACCTGGCAATCACTTATTTGCTAGCAAAATTGTGCAATATCTTCCTCGGCGCTTTGCTTTCGTTGGTTAATTTCTTCGGCGTTCATGTAGCGTACGCTGCCATCTGCAGCCTTGAGTCTGATTCGGCTACTGTTGCTGATCACTTTCAAATCACTACGAGCGTACTCGCAGGCGATTTTTGCCTGATCGGCGGGAGTATTTCCAGATTGCCGGTTAGTGGCGCTTTCATCGTTCCTGCTACCGGTAGTTTTTCCACCTGTGTCATCCGATAACCTGGGTAGAGCCTTGCCCGGATTACTGGGCGCTCTAATGACCCTTACCGGTTCTGCATTTGCTTCAACAGGAGGTGCGTCTCCGTAATAGATGTTGCCATCATCATCGGTCCATTTAAGTATCTCGCCGGCGCTGAGCGAAGCCGATACCGTGATTAGCAGGTATATCAAATACCTCATATTCATCCTTTTTTCTTCAATTATTAATAGTTTACGAGTGAAATCAAGAATTGTCATCAATTATTATAGACGTGATATGCGATTCTGTGACATTCATCACGTAAATTTTCTCTACCCGTAAGCACCCATTTCATCAGGTATATTTATAACACCTGTAGTACGGCATAAAAATTCTATATAATAGGCGCTCAATTTCCCCGAGTTGTCCAGATCCATGAGTGATCGACGCCTGAAAGTATTTCATAATGTCGCCAGGCTTCTTAGTTTTACCAAAGCAGCCGAAGCCCTGCACATGACACAGCCTGCGGTTACCTTTCAGGTGCGCCAGCTAGAAGAGTATTTTAATACACGCCTGTTCGATCGTACACATAACAAGGTTAATTTAACCCCGGCAGGTGAAAAAGTTTCAGAATTCGCCGAGCGCATTTTCGACCTCTACACAGAAATGGAAAATTCTGTTCGAGATTTAACGGGTGAAATTAGTGGTGTATTGACTATCGGTGCTAGTACCACGATCGCCGAATACATGTTGCCCGCTTTGCTTGGGGAGTTTAAGAATCGTTACCCGGACATCAATTTGCGCCTCAAGGTGTCGAACACCGAAGGCATCGTAACTATGGTGGAAAACAACGTGATCGACCTCGGTATCGTGGAAGGGCCCATTTCTAACAAAAACCTGGTGGTTGAAGTTTGTCATGACGATCATCTGGTAGTGGTTGTCGTCCCGGGTCATGAACTGGCGACAAGAGGCGCTAAGGTTAAGCCAGCAGATGTCACGCGATACCCGTTTGTATGTCGTGAGGAAGGATCGGGTACCCGTGAAGTCATTACGCAGTATCTTGTTGACCAGAATGTTGCCCTGGGAGATATGGATTTTTGCCTGGAATTAGGCAGTCCGGAAGCCTTGAAGGGGGCAGTAGAGGCAGGGATGGGGATCTCGATTTTGTCACACTCTACAATTGAAAAGGAATTAAAACTCAATACCCTGGTAGAACTACAACTCGACCCGCCGTTGAGCCGGCCTTTTTCGTTTGTACGCCAAAGACAGAAATTTAGACTCTCGGTGATGGAAGAGTTACTGGAATTTGCGCGCTCATATTGCAAAAGAAAAAAATGACCGCGCGTATAAGGTTTTCATCGGCTGGATGAAAAATCGACTGCAACAACTTGAAATTATCATGTCTAGTCTTGATGCGGATCATCAGCAGGCAATTGTCGATTACGCGACATTTATTGCGCAGCAATATAAAGTTCACCCGAGCGAGCAGGAAAAACAGGTACCAGAGAGAATAGCCAGGCCAGACAATGAAACGGTAATCGGGGCAATTAAACGATTGAAAAAAACCTACTACATGGTCGATACAGGTATTTTACTTAACCAGACTTCGGCATTAATGGGGCAACATATTATGCAGGGACGAGAAGCACCTGCGGTGATCGACGAGCTGGAATCTACATTTCAAGCCCAATACGAACAGTATCTACAACAATGATTAATCTATTAAAACAGTGGTATGAGCGTTACTTTACCGATCCCCAAACGATAATTTTTGGGTTCATAATGATTGTCGGTGGGTTACTTATCCTGGTTATGAATACCCACCTTATGCCCATTTTGATCGGCATCATTATCGCCTATTTATTCGAGGGGCTGGTAAAAAGGCTGAACCAGATCAGGCTGAACCGAACGGTTGCCGCAAGTATTGTTACTGCATTGATATTGGCGGCCATATTGATAGTTCTTTTTGTATTATTACCGCTTTTATCCCGCCAGGTCAGCGAGTTAATTCGTGAGTTGCCCGCGATGTTCGGTAAGGGGCAGCAGCTATTATCCCAGTTGCCGCAACAGTATCCTGATTATGTCTCCACGGAACAGGTAGAGGAAATGTTCTCGTTCGTACGTACCGAATTGACCAATATGGGGCAACGGATGGTAAGTTCGTCGCTGGCCTCTGTAGTGGGAGCGATTACCTTCTTCGTATATTTAATCCTGTTGCCGTTGATGGTATTTTTCTTCCTCAAGGACAAGCACTTGATTTTAAGCTGGTTGGGTAATTTTCTGCCCAATGAACGTACGCTGGCCAGGAAAGTATGGACAGACCTTGACTCAAAGATTGCGAGTTACGTACGTGGCAAGTTTATCGAAGTCATGGTCATCTGGCTGGCGACATACATTGCCTTCGCATCCATGGGGCTCAATTATGCCATGCTGCTCAGCTTGCTCGTTGGCCTGTCGGTCATTATTCCCTATGTGGGAGCCACGGTAGTCACTATACCCGTTGCCCTGATCGCGTTTTTTCAATGGGGCGCCACGTCGGAATTTGGGTATCTGCTCGGAATTTACGCGTTCATACAATTTTTAGACGGCAATTTACTGGTACCCCTGTTATTTTCAGAAGTCGTTAACCTGCATCCGGTTGCGATCATTGTCGCGGTCGTATTTTTTGGAAGTCTATGGGGTATTTGGGGCGTGTTTTTTGCGATACCACTCGCCACTTTGATTCAGGCAATTATTAAAGCCTGGCCCCACCATAAAACGCAGGTCGAGCAAGAATCCAGTGGCGATATATAGAAGTTAAAGACAGCCTTATTGCTCACTACTACTCTCTATCCGCGTGGTTGGGGTTTTTGCGGGCAAACTGTTAATGACAATTGCTTGTACATTCATATTAGTCTTTATAACATACGCAACTTATTTGTTATAAAGTGGCGCAGAGGTGCGGTATGTTTAAAGGTAGTCTGGTGGCGTTAGTAACGCCGATGTTAAGCGATGGTTCCGTGGATTATTCGCAGCTCGAAGCATTGATCGATTTTCACGTAAAAGAGGGAAGTGATGCTCTGGTCATCGCTGGGACCACGGGTGAGTCAGCAACCCTGGATCCCGACGAACACTGCGAGCTTCTGCATCGCAGTCGGGAAATAATCAACCAGCGCCTCCCGATGATTGCCGGAACCGGAGCTAATTCGACCAGTGAAGCAATTATGCTAACTCGTTGCGCCAAAGAGGCAAGAGCCGATGCCTGTTTGCTGGTGACTCCTTATTACAATAAACCAGTCCAGAGAGGCTTGATACAACACTACCAGGCGATCGCCAGTGCGGTCGATATCCCACAAATTCTCTACAACGTTCCTGGGCGAACCGCCTGCGACATGCTTGCCGATACCGTGGGAGAGTTGGCGAAAGTGAACAATATCGTTGGTATCAAGGAAGCGACTGGCAGTATGGAGCGGTTAGCGGAAATCAAGGAATTGGTCAGTGACGATTTTGCGCTGCTGACAGGCGACGATTCCACTACCTGTGATTTTATTCTCAATGGTGGACATGGGGCGATATCGGTCACCGCCAATGTCGTGCCCGCGAAGATGGCTGAAATGTGTCGGCTCGCCTACGAAGGTAAGGAGCAACTGGCACGCAGTATCGATGCGGAAATAGCCGATCTGCACAGGCTGTTATTCATCGAGTCAAACCCGATCCCAGTAAAATGGGCGGTTGCAGAAATGGGTTTTGGTGAAGCCAATATGCGCCTTCCGATGACCGTTCTGGCGGAGGAGTATCAGGAGTCGGTACGTCAGGCGCTAATAGCTGGTGGTGCTTTATGAGGACGGTTCTTTCTATATTGGTAACAATTGCGCTGCTAACTCTGGCTGCCTGTGGTAGTTCATCACCAGATTTACGCTATCTTGACAGTCGGGTATTACCCCCTCTGGAAGTGCCACCCGATCTGACGACAGTTGACACTGAATCTGAACCTACATTTAAATTACCGGCGGTATTTTCTGGTGAGTTGAATGATCCCGATGCGAGAAAAAAGATACCTGTATTAGCCAGGGTAGATTCGATAACACTTGAAGGATTTGCCGATTTTTACTGGCTTAGCCTTGACGCACCTGTCGACCAGCTATACCAGTTAGTCAAGGAATTCTGGGCATCGGAGGGTTTTACGTTGGCAATGGACGAGCCAGTGATTGGTATCATGGAGACCGAATGGGTATTCAGCAAAGAAGGCAAGGAAGAAGAGGATCAGGGTTTTTTTGCCAGGCTTCTTTCTTCTGAAGATCTGTCTGAGAGCCAGGATCAATTCAGGACACGAATTGCGAGAGACAGTGCTGAACCAGGGGTTCGAATTTACATTTCACACCAGGGAACCGAAATTATCCGTAAGCTATCGACGCGGCCGACCGAGCAAAAAAGTGACGCCGAATGGAAATTTCGCCTGTCTGAAACTGAGCTGGAAGTTGAGATGCTCTCACGCCTGATGATTTACCTGGGTTTGCAGCGCGCCGAGATGGAACAACAGTTGGAAAA
>VAPA010696434.1_pt1 | contig 10102 bp, 9 predicted proteins | sample 3395041 | NCBI WGS metagenome assembly VAPA01 (sample SAMN08290432, study PRJNA428436) | hydrothermal vent metagenome | isolation source: Deep-sea hydrothermal vent chimney | place: Indian Ocean: Southwest Indian Ridge | depth 1973 m m
ACTATTCAAAAAAACTTCTTACTGATAAAAAGGAACTTCTTGAAAAGCTTGCATCTGTCCTGCTGGAAAGAGAAACTCTTGATGCTGCTGAAATAGACATGGTAATACAGGGTAAAGAGCTTGGGACGCCTGTGCCTGAAAAAACACAAGAGGGTAAGGATGTTGTTTCAAAGCCGGTTGATTCTGAAAAGAAGATCGGTACTACTCCGGAACCGGCTGTATAATTCCTGATATTTAAATTTGGTAAGTGGTTAGTAACTGACAGCCCCGGAAAACATAAATTGGAAATTGTTTTTTCAGGCCTGATTGTCTTATTCTGCGGAGTAAACTTATCTGATCTCAAACTGCTAACGTCCACCTGGTGAAAACTGCCTTTAATGATTTACCCCGTTAGAAGGGCGAAGGTCTTCTAACGGGGTTTATTAATTGCCGGCTAATGTCAGTTTCTGTAGTTATGGAGTATTAATGAAGCTCGTGTGGAAAGGCTTTAGTTTCGATTTTTCTTTGAAGACCTATGTTATGGGTATTCTAAATGTTACCCCTGATTCTTTTTCGGATGGCGGTTTATTTCTGAACAGAAACAGAGCTGTTGCTCATGCCCTCAGGATGCAGGACGAAGGCGCCGATATAATAGATATAGGCGGAGAATCCACAAGGCCCGGAGCGGTAGGTATATCAACTCAGGAGGAAATCAGGCGAACCTCGCCCATTATTGAAAAGATAGCAAAAAAAGTAAGGGTTCCCATATCAATCGATACTTATAAGGCAGATGTTGCAAAAGCTGCACTATCGTCAGGTGCCTCTTTTGTGAATGACATAAGCGGTCTCAGGTTCGATCCCGGGATGCCCGGGCTGATTGCACGAAAACAGGTGCCAGTTGTAATAATGCACATTAAGGGAACTCCGAATAGTATGCAAAAGAACCCTTCATATAAGTCGCTTATTCCGGAAATAATGGATTATCTGAGGGAGAGTATTGAGATTGCCCGAATGGCCGGGATTTCCGAAGATAAAATAATCATTGATCCTGGCATAGGTTTTGGAAAAACGGTCAGCCATAACTTTGAAATAATAAAGAGGCTTGATGAATTAACCGGTTTTGAGAAACCAATACTTTTAGGACCTTCGAGAAAATCATTTATAGGCAAAACACTTGGTGATCTGCCTGCTCCCGAGAGAATTGAAGGAACATCTGCTGCAACAGCCATAGGTATTATTAATGGTGCAAACATAATAAGGGTTCATGATGTAGAGGCAATGGTCAGAGTTGCAAAGATTGCTGATGCATTAAAGAGAGGGTTTTAGGACAGAGTTTAATCTTTTTGTCTCTTTTTGAAATCAGGCTAATTATGTATTTTTTAAGTATATTAGTATTATTGACACCCTTATTTTATATGTGATAATCTGTTAAGATAAGGTTTTAAATCGTTATTAATTAATTGAAATGTTAGATAAAACTACCATAACCAAAACTGCACAGAAATTTGTCTCAAAAGGCCAGATAGACAAAGCCATTGCAGAATGGGGAAAACTATTAAAAGAAAGTCATGATGGCAATGTTTACAATATTGTTGGCGACCTGTATTTAAAGAAAAAAGCAAAAAAAGAAGCCACCGAGGCATTTTCAAAAGCTGCAGATATCTTCAGGGAAGACGGATTCTACCTTAAATCAATAGCCCTTTATAAGAAAATCCTTAATGTATCTCCTCTGGAAGTAGATGCATACTTGGCACTGGCAGAGTTGAATGCTGAAAAGGGACTTATTGGCAGTGCAAATGAAAATTATCTGGCTGCTGCAGAAATATATATAAAGGCAGGCTCAATTGAAAAGGCCCTTGGGATCTATCAGGAAATCATGAAGCTGGCCCCTTCCAATATAAACCTCAAAATGAAGGTTACCGAACTTTATCTGAAAATGGGTCTTAACCAGGATGCTGTTAACGAATATATCGCGATTGCGTCGCATTATCTGGAAAAAGGAGAGAATGAGAAGGCTCAGGAATTCTATCTTAAGGCTATAGGTTTTGATTCACAGAATATAAGTGCTCATATCGGAATGAGCAAGATAGCAGAAAATGCGGATGACATTAAACAGGCATATGAATATCTCAATAAAACTGTTTCTTTTGCCCCTGATAACTGTGATGTTCTGTTCAATTTTTCCAGACTGGCGCTAAAAACGGATAAGGTAAAAGATGCAAAAGAAACCCTGGAAAAACTCATTAAGATAGATCCTGCCGATATGCAGTATAAGAAGACCCTTGGCCTTGTCTATATTAAGGAAGGTTCTCTTGAAAAGTCATGGGAAGTTCTACTCCCATGCATTGACGAGATGATCAGTTCTGAAAAATGGGATGAGCCTCTGGAATTGCTGAATAATTTTCAAGAGATGCATCCAGTTGAAGTTAAAAGTCGTTTTGTAAATATTTATAAGGGAAAGAACGATAAAGATGCGGCAATGAATGAGTTAAAAGAAATTATCAAGATTTATGATGATAAGGGCCTTTCCCAGGAAGCGCTTCGATCATATAAGGAGCTTTTGGAATTAAATCCTGCGGATGAAAACGTTCAGGCAAAAATTAAAGAACTTGAAAAAGAACTCGGATTTGATAAAATTTCTCCAGAGGTGTTTGTAAAGGAGAAGCCTGCTAAAGAAGTGCTTGCAAAGGCAGATGAATATATAAGTCAGGATCTTATGGGTGAAGCAACGGATTTGCTTGATAAATTAAAGGGTAAGGAGCCCGATAACATTGAAGCCCGTATAAAATTAAAAGAAATTTATATTAAGTTGAAAGAAAAAGACAAAGCAATAGGTGAATGTCTTTTTATTGCCGAACTTTATGAAAAGAAAGGTGATCTTGAAGCAAAGAATACTATAATTGCCGAGGCAACCGGTTTAAATCCTGAAGACCCAAGACTTATTACAATTAATATGCCGTCTCCGGATATTGACGAGGTTGGCGCTGCTCCTGAAAAACCTACTGAAGCAGCTCCTGTATCTGAAGCGGCTTCTGCCCCTGATGCAGCTCCAGCTCCTGGCACTGAAAAATCTACCAAAGCTTTGCATGAACAAATGGAGGAAGCTGATTTTTATGCACAACAGGGGCTTGTAGATGAGGCTGTAAACCTTTATCAAAAAATGCTTTCAAGTTTTCCTGATAACGAAGATGTCAGGAAAAAACTTAATGAAATAAAACCCGAAGAAGTACCAGCGGAAGAAGCTAAACCAACCGGTGCGGTTGACAGTGATATTCAGGATATATTTAAGGAATTTAAAAAGGGTATCGAAGAGGAACTTGGCGGCGAGGACAGCGATACACGTTACAATCTGGGAATTGCATATAAAGAGATGGGACTTGTCGAAGACGCTATAAGAGAATTTAAAATCTCGGCAAAGGATCCTAAAAAGGCTGTGCAGAGCTCAAGCATGCTGGCACTCTGTTATATGGAAAAGAAGATTTATCCCCTTGCAATTCAGGAATTTAAAAAGGTATATGAATCAGTCTCTTCTGATCATGACAACTACCTTGGAGCTAAATGCGACCTGGCTGATGCATATGTAAAAAACAAGGATTATGGCAATTCATTGAAACTATATACCGAGATTCATGCCAAAGATCCCAAATTCGGCGATGTTGCACGTAAGGTCGAAATAATCAAAAAACTGGTTTCTGAAGGCAAAGAGAAGCCTAAATCAAAAAAAGACAGAGTATCCTACATTTAAGTTTATCAAAATTGCTTTAAATCATATTTTCTTTTAAAATATAACCTGCCTTAATTTTATCTGTCTTACCATGGTTAGTAATGATGAACAGGTCTCGCCGGGACTTTAAAAGGCCGGCACTTTGCATCCTGAATTTAAATTATGGATTATCTGGAATTTTACAAATTAACAGAATATCCCTTCTCCAATGCCGTTGACAGTAAGTTTTATTTTAACAGCCAACAGCATTCCGAAGCCATAGTCCGGGTAAAATATGCTATTGATACCATGAAAGGGCTGGCTGTAATAGTTGGAGATATTGGTACAGGCAAGACTACTCTTGCCAGAAGAATGCTGGATGAGCTTGATGAAGATCAGTACGAAGCTGCCCTTCTTGTTGTTCTGCATTCTTCTGTTACACCAGACTGGCTTATGAAAAAAATAGCCATACAAATCGAAGTTGATGAGCCGACTGAAAATAAAATAGAACTGCTGGGCCAGATCTATAAAAGATTAGTTGAGATTCATGAAACAGGCCGAAAGACAGTTGTACTTATTGATGAGGTCCAGATGCTGCAGTCACAGGAGATCATGGAGGAATTCAGAGGACTTCTTAACATGGAGTCCTCCGAAGGAAAACTTATAACTTTTGTATTTTTTGGGCTAATAGAGATGGAAAACATTCTATCACTTGATGAGCCTCTCAAACAGCGTGTTGCTGTTAAGTATACGCTAAAGGCTTTTGAGGAAAACACTACACAGGAGTATATACATCATCGTCTCAAGGTTGCAGGAAGCGATAAAGGCATCTTTACATCCGAAGCAATTAAATCCATCCATACTTTCTCAAAGGGTGTTCCGCGCTTAATAAATACCATTTGTGACAACGCCCTTCTTGAAGGTTTTTTATTAAAAAAAGAAGAGATGGACCAGGATGTTATTGAATCTGTTGCTATCAGTCTGGGTTTGAAAGAAGAAGCCGCGAAAAAGAGCGGGAAAAGCCGTTCCAATATTTAGACCCTCTATGATCTAAAGTCGTTTTCCCCGGGTGGCGGATTTGTAATAAGCTTTTTAACTCTTATATTAAAGGTAAAAGAACCCATTTCCAATCTTAGCTCCGATGGATACCAGAAATCAGTGCCGGACTGATTCGTAAGCGGCTCCGTGACCTCTTTCTTGGGCTTATTGTATTTAATATGGATTTTTTTGTTTTTTACAGTTATATCCTGGCTTATAGGTAAAAGTGTAGATCTGTCAATGCGGATTTCTCTGTTTTCCGTTCTTATAATATACCTGGAACGCTGTTTATAAAGAGAGCCGTTTTCAACTCTTTCCCACCAGAAAACCGAGTCATAAAGTTCATTACCGAACTTTATGAACGTTCCGCTTCCTTTACCTGATGACTTTAGAACAATGCTGTCCTTAATAATAAAATTACCTACCAGCATTCCAAACTTGTAGAGTCTCATATCAATGCTTCGTGGTTTTTTCAGAAGCAGGGAGGCATCAACGAACGAGTGTTGCCTGTTATCCTCTTTTATATCTATGCTGACAATGGCTTTTATCGAATTAATATCCCTTTGAGCTATTGTTATGAGTTTTTCAAGTGAAAGGTCAACATCCCTGTACAGGGGTGGAGGGGCAATCTTTGGGGCGCAACCTGTAAAAAGCGCAAAAGCGCAGAAGAGCAGAAGAGCAGAAGATAAGGTATCAAAAGAAAAGTATTTCAAGAGCCTCTTCAACATTTTTTGCACCTATTATTTCTATAGCAGGTTCTTTGATGTTATTTGCATTTCCAGCAGGGATTATTCCTTTTTTAAGCCCCAGTTTTTCAGCCTCTTTTATTCTTATTTCGGGCTGGCTGATTGCCCTAAGTTCTCCTGAGAGGCCGATTTCACCAAAAACAAAAGTCCCGGTATCAACGGGAGTATTTTTGAAGGAAGATGCAATTGCTCCTACAATAGCAAGATCCATAGCAGGCTCATCTATCTTCAGGCCGCCGACAACATTTACAAAAATATCCATGTTGCCAAGATGCATGCCTATACGCTTATTCAGGACGGCAATTAGGAGATTGACCCTGTTGTAATCGACACCTAAAGCGGTTCTTCTTGGCATGCCAAAACTGGATGTGGAAGCCAGTGCCTGGACTTCTACCAGAAGAGGTCTTGTACCCTCAAGGCTTGCTGCAACTAAAGAACCTGAAGCCTTATCGGGCCTTTCAGATAAAAAAAGCTGAGATGGATTACTAACTTCAATCAGGCCTGTATCTGTCATTTCAAAAACACCAATTTCGTTTGAAGCACCAAATCTGTTTTTGACCGCCCTCAGGATTCTGAAGGGAGTACCTTTGTCTCCTTCAAAATAGAGCACAGTATCAACTATGTGTTCCAGCACCCGGGGTCCGGCAATAGCACCTTCTTTAGTAACATGGCCAATTATGAAAAGAGGAACACTGTATTTTTTTGCAAAAAACATCAATTTAGTTGCACATTCTCTAATCTGTGCAACTGAGCCCGGTGTTGATGGAAGCTCCAGTGAAAAGATCGTTTGAATTGAGTCTATCACAATTGCTTTCGGACCGACTTCCTGTGCAGTAGAAATTATGCCTTCAAGAGAGGTCTCTGGAAGCAGTAATATATTGTCGGATTTAACTTTCAGCCTGTCAGCTCTTATTTTGATCTGTTCAGGAGATTCCTCTCCGGAAACATAAAGAACTTTTCCTAAATTAGTCAGCCCCTTAAGGGCCTGAAGGATAAGAGTGGATTTTCCTATTCCGGGATCTCCGCCTATTAAAACAACAGAACCAAGAACCACTCCGCCGCCCAGTGTCCTGTCAAATTCTTTTATCTCTGTAGAATGTCTGCTTCCTGATGAATGTGAGATCTCTGAAAGCACAACAGGGGACGCTGTTTCCCTCTTTTTAAGCCTTGTTATACGTTCTTCCTCTACGAAACTGTTCCACGCTCCGCAATCCGGACATTTTCCAAGCCATTTGGGACTGGAATAGCCGCAACTCTGGCACTGGTGTAGAATTTTGGTTTTAGGAGGAGACATCAGTTATTATTTAACAGTAATGTTTAAACAGTGTCAAGGTAACGTTAATTAACAAAACTGGATACAAGATGCAGGATTCAGGATGCAAGATAAAAAATTCAACATTTATTAGTTTTGATGTCCGCATTATTCATGTATCATGTATCGTGTATCAGTTAAGCAGATGTTGACTTAAAAGTGTAATTCTGTTAATTTTGAGACTCAATTTTTATTGACCTCTCGGCGGTGTAGCTCAGTTGGTCAGAGCACGCGGCTCATATCCGCGGCGTCGCTGGTTCAAATCCAGCCACCGCCACCAGCCTTCGCTTCGAAACCTGTTGAGAAGAGAAGGCTGCCGCGACGTAGCCTGTTAGGCGAAGTCGGGCATAAAATTAATTAAGACAGTATCTTAGAGCTACGGCTTGGCGCGCCACTAAAATTATTGAGGTCGGACCTCGATAATTATCTGGGGAAAGCCTCCCATCATAAAAAATGTTGATAAAAAATGCCCCTGTTCGATAAGATTTAAATAATACTTAAAAGCGATTTCTTATTATCTATCTTTAATTAAAAGATTAACCCTTTTCATTCATCAGCAAGAAACTTGTTGCACAGTTAAGATAAGCTTATATTTTTACTTATTAGGAGAAACAGATGATTAGGATAATTAGAAATATAGTTTTCAAAAGACCTATTTTAGCTATATTTGATGTCACAAACCATAGCTTAGGATATCCTATGAGTTGTCCAAATTTACCTGACGGGAAACAGTCTTTTGTGCCTGTGTTTGGAAATGGAGAAAAATTTGAACAACCTATATATGTATATGAGTTGGCAGATTATATACATAAAATACTATATTCTCAATCATGGAATCATTTGATTGAAATCGGCGGCAAAGAAAAATTTAAATTCAATGAATTAATTAACAAACTGGCGTTTATTTCCAAAAATAATATTAAAATTATTCATCTACCAGTCAGTCCGTTTTTATTCTTTACAGGACTTTTTGAAAAAATAAATATATATCTCCCAATAACATCAGAACAAATTCTGCATATGGATTCAAACCTTGATGTAGATAATAAAAAAGCAATGGAAATTTGTGAAATAGAAATGGATATAATGGAAAATAATTTAATAAAGTATATTTAATTGTCATAGTAGTAAAAACCAAAAACAACTTATAGCTCATTATGCGGAAGTGTATCCTGGTAAGATAAATCACAAGCCATTTGATACCTGCTGGACACAAACCGGGGACGCTGTTGACATTCAGCGCAAAGAAAATCAAAATAAACAATATGAGCCGTTAAAAGGAGGTGCAGGCGATTGAAAGCCATCTGGATGAATGCAACACTGGCAGAAAGCAGTGAAACTATTGAGGTAGAAGGTAATCATTATTTTCCTCCTGATTCGCTTAACAAAGAACATTTTCAGTCAAGCAGTACACATACAGCCTGTCCGTGGAAGGGGGAAGCCAGCTATTACAGCTTGATTGTCAGCGGTGAAGAAAACACGGATGCTGCATGGTACTATCCTGAGCCGAAAGAAGCGGCAAAAAAGATCAAAAACTATGTTGCTTTTGGAAAAGGTGTGGAGGTTTTATAATCTTTTAAACAGTATTTTTGGTATTTGTCTGTTTTCCCCGGGGTTTTCTAACTATTTCAAAATGTCTGCCCGATAAATCCTTTCAGCTCCCTTTTTGGCGAAGTAAACAGACGATTCACGGCTCTACATCCCAATTCCAGTATTTTTTTGATCTTAACATCTCCTATCTTTTTAAGTATAATCCTATTTTCCGGCCTATGTTCGAGTTCACTATCAATCCGGCTTTGCCGTCGAATCTTTCCACTATGTTTCAACTTGTTTTTGATTCAAGGAGAAAGTGGAAAGTTACTTTTTCAGCATTTTGAGAAAAGTCTCATATTTCTCTTTGTGCCCTTCAGCAACAGACCATCTTTTTATATCCTTAATATTTATTTTTTGCGCTTTCGCCACCATGACGGCCTGCTCCAGGGACTGGGGGTCATTCCAGTGATAGTACGCTGCCAGTCTGTCTTTTACGCTGTCTGTTGAGGTAAGAAGCGTAAAACTTCCAAACCGCGTTTTGATTTTCTCTTTCTTTTTGACCCTCTCACTGCCAATTGACAGGGGAGGTGCGACAAACTCGATAAAATACGGACAGTCCTCCCGGACAAAATGGCGGGTACTTTCTCTTTTAAAACCTAACTCCTTCAATACCTCTGTAATATCTTTCAGTCTCGCATATGATACGAAATCAAGATCATATGAGACATACTTGTTCTCTGTATAAATTGAAACACATGCCCCGCCTACTAAAACCGCGTCTATATCCTTTTCATTCAGTTTATGACAGATAAGCGCTGCGAGTTCTTTTATTTTTATTTGTTTCCAGTTAATCTTCAAAGCGGTTTACCTGCTCTCCTCGGTCTTGTGCGCTTACTGTAGAATCTCTTTTTTTCAGTTTCTGGAACAAATTCATACGCCTTGGAAATTAATGCTTTTAATTCCTTTACAAAGGCATATCGGGGACTAAACGTATAGATCCGTACCCTGCCGACAAGTCTGCTGACAATGATTCCACCCTCTTCCAGCCTCTTTAACTGCTGCTGAAACTTATTTACCGGCTCGTCAAAAGTCTTCGCCAGTCCAAGCGCATAACTTTCGTTATAGACTGAAATCGTAAAGAATATTTTTTCAATTACCGGATTACCGAATAAACCCTCAAGCATACTTTCCCCATTACCATATTAATTGGCAATATAACCATAAATAATGGTACTAAATATTAACTGGTTATGTCAAGAAAGCAGGAAAGCGGGGACGGTAAAACATGTGCTGGCATTATCGAGTGTTTCAAACTTTGCATTCGCGCTCTCTGATATAATTACAGCTTCTTTGCGAAGCATTGACACCCCGTCTCTTGAAGTGACTCTTAATCAATGTTTTATACATTCAACAGCATACAAACCCCTGGCTATCTGCTATCATCAGTTGAAAGGTTGATTAAAATCTCAAACAATGGCATAATTGCCCTTATTTAACAACTGATATTTTTTAGTAATCCTTTAGTAACCATGAAATAAATATGAAAAAACTGATAGTTCCAGCCATAATTTGCTATTCACTATTCACTGTTTATAGTTCACTGTCTTTTGGTGCTGTACTGCTTGACAGAGTAGTTGCAACAGTAAATAACGAGGTTATAACCTGGAGCGAGCTTAGAAGGAAGATAGATCTTGACGGAGTTGAACTTTTAAAAGGCCTTACCGCTGAGGAACGCGAAAAAAAGATAAGGGAATTTGAAAGAGCTTTTCTTAACGGTATGGTAGATTTAAG
>VAPA010504226.1_pt1 | contig 10092 bp, 10 predicted proteins | sample 3395041 | NCBI WGS metagenome assembly VAPA01 (sample SAMN08290432, study PRJNA428436) | hydrothermal vent metagenome | isolation source: Deep-sea hydrothermal vent chimney | place: Indian Ocean: Southwest Indian Ridge | depth 1973 m m
AGTTACTCCTAAGAAGGAGCAGAAATGTAATGAGTTTATATTAATTATATTCATTCGCTTAAACTCACTGCGTCATTTGCTATAATCGACGATTAATTAAAGTTTGTTTTAGCCTTATAATTTAAGAGCCGTGCTTAATACTGATAACGTTTTTCTTTATAAGGTGTCGTATAGAGTTTGTTCACCAGTCTTTTCTGTTAGCTGCAACTTCTCAACTCTACATTCTTAATTCTAACTTCTCATCCTCTCATCTTCTCAACTTCCAACTCTAAACTCTTAACTTTCAACTCTTCTGTCATCTTATATACGCCTCTGTAACATACCTGCGCATCATTCTGTGGCTGTTGAAATAATATGCATTCTTGCCTATAGCGTTCTGCATCATCCTTATCCATGTTTTCCGGTCATTATAGAAGGTCGGGATTATCAATTTTTCAAGTTTATAATAAAGGTCTTCTGAATCTATTTCATTGATATTATTGTCAGGCCCGATATCTGCCGGCGAAGGTCCGATCGACCAGCCTGTGAAACCTTCGATATGACCTTCGATCCACCAGCCGTCAAGGACGCTGAAATTCACAACGCCGTTATGAGCGGCCTTCATGCCGCTGGTGCCTGACGCCTCAAGAGGCCTTAGAGGGGTGTTTAACCATACATCCACGCCTGAGACCAGTTTGAGCGCGATATTCATATTGTAACCTGGAATAAACGCGATCTTGACCTTTCCTTTTAAATGCTCCTTGAGCGAAAAGATCTTCTGGATAAGCTTTTTACCGTTTAGATCTTTTGGGTGCGCTTTCCCTGAATATATGATCTGTACCCTGCCTTCCCCAATTTTCGCCAGCCTCTCAATATCGCTGAACAAAAGGTCAGCTCTCTTATATGCCGTCATCCTTCTGGCATATCCTATGGTAAGGGTTTCATAATTCAAACCGGCATTGGATACAGAGTTTACGTAATCGATAAGATGTTTCTTTGCCTCCATATGGGCGGCCCATAGTTCTTCGTCGGGAATGACGCCGATGCGGACAAATATTTCAGGCTCGTTTGCCCATCCGGGAAGGTATTTATCAAAGAGTTTTTTCATATTATCAGCTGTCCAGGTAAAAGAATGGACCCCGTTTGTGATCGAGTTGATTTTATATCCGGGAAACATGTTCTGAGAGACCATCATATGTTTTTTTGCTACACCGTTGACGTAATTACTGAGGTTAAAGCCAAGAAGCGTCATGTTGAGATGTTCGTTCCCGGCAAGTGTGCGGAGAAATTTTTCAGGGAAATAATCGCCGAATACTTTATTGTAGAGCTCATAGGAAAAATTATCATGTCCGGATTCAACAGGAGTATGCGTTGTGAAAAGACACAGTTCTTTGACTGTCTCAACATCCCAGATATGAGATTCATCCCAAACCTCTTCAATATCTTTTTTGTACTCGTGCAGAAGCTCAAGGGTCAGAAAAGCCGCGTGGCCCTCGTTCATATGGTATTTTTTTATCTGAAAACCGATTTCTCTGAGTATTCTTACACCGCCTATGCCGAGGATCATCTCCTGTTTAAGTCTGTAACTTTCGTCACCTCCGTAAAGCTGGTCCGTCAACATTCTGTCGTCAGCGCTGTTTTCAGGCAGGTCTGTATCAAGGAAGATAACAGGAACGCTGCCGCCCCGCAAACTTTCCACAAAATAGATCCATGCCTGTATATATACCTGCCGGCCCTTTATTGTAACAGACACTTTTACCTGTGCATCGTGCATGAACTTTGAAACTTCCCATGACATTGGCAGTTCACTCTGCCGGCCGTCTTCGTCCAATTCCTGTTTGAAATAACCCTTGCGGCTTATCAGGGTGACCGCAACGAAAGGCAGATTAAGGTCGGCAGCTGATTTTACAGTGTCGCCGGCGAGTATTCCCAGACCTCCGCTATAGGTTGGAATGTTATCATTAAGTCCAATTTCCATTGAGAAGTAGGCGATCTTTGGTTCATTAACGAAATTTTCCAGTAGTGACATGGTGATTTACCTGCAGTATTATACCAGAAGTTCTAATAAGCTTCCAAATTATAACCGGCTGTAATCCGCATGTAAAAACATGCTTCAGTATCCGTTCATAAACATGTATTTGCCTGCAGGTGATGTAAACCTTATTTGGTCAATTGTGCTAAAATAAACATCTGGTTTCTTAGGTAGATTTAATTATTGATGTCTGTATTACCTGGAGGTTTTTTATGAATATTAAGTCTTTTGTGCTGAAAAAGGCAAAGGAAGCTAAAGAGGGCTCAAGGGCTATAGCAAAGGTATCTTCAGAACAAAAGGATAACGTTCTGAAAGACATGGCTGGGGCACTTTTAAAGAAAACCGGAGAGCTTGAATCGGCCAATAAGAAAGATATTACGGCGGCCCGCAAAAAAGGCCTGTCAAAGGCCATGATCGACAGGCTTACCCTGACTAAAAAGAGGATCGATGAGATGGCCCAGGGGCTTGTTGAGATTGCGAACCTTCCTGATCCTGTCGGAGAAGTAACAAAGATGCGGACAAGGCCTAACGGAATGATGGTGGGCAGGATGCGGGTACCTTTAGGTGTCATCGGAATAATATATGAGTCAAGGCCCAATGTAACTGCCGATGCAACTGCTCTGTGCATTAAGGCAGGTAACGCAGTGATTCTCAGGGGAGGCTCGGAGGCAATCCATTCCAATTTGGCAATCGTAAAGATATTAAGAAGTGTTGCGAAGTCTCATGGTGTTCATGAGGGTGTTATAACCTTTATAGATAACACCGACAGGCAGGCTGTTATGGAAATGTTGAAGCTTGAGGGCCTGATCGACGTTGTCATTCCAAGAGGCGGAGAGGGCCTGATAAGGGCTGTCACTGAAAACTCGCGGATTCCGGTACTTAAGCATTACAAGGGTGTCTGCCATGTTTTTGTGGACCGTGACTCGGATCTTCAAATGGCCGAGGATATATGTTTTAACGCAAAGGTTCAGCGGCCTGGCACATGTAATGCAATGGAAACAATGCTTGTTGACGAAAAGATAGCAGGGAAATTCCTTCCGCGTATGATCAAGAGGTTTAGTAAGGCACGTGTGAAACTGAAAGGATGTCCGCGCACACGGCGCATAAGCAAATCTCTTCCCCCTGCCGGTGAACAGGATTTTTATACTGAATACGTTGATAAGATACTTAATATCCGGGTGGTGAAAGATATTGATGCCGCGATAAATCATATTGCAAAGTACAGTTCAGCGCATACTGATACGATAATTACATCAGATTACAGCAAGGCGATGAGATTCCTGAAGGAGGTGGACTCATCCTCTGTCATGGTAAATGTTTCGACCAGGTTCAGCGACGGGTTTCAGTACGGCCTTGGCGCTGAGATGGGCATTTCCACTGATAAGCTGCATGCCAGGGGACCTATGGGACTGGAGGAACTGACATGCCTGAAATTCATTGTGCTGGGTGACGGACAGATAAGAACGTAAAAAAAGTTCAAGCTCCCGTAAAGTCCAAATGGACTTGAACTACGGGACAGGCTGTTCAAACCGATCGATCTGTTCAAGCAGTTCAGGTAATTAAGAGTTGAGAAATGACCCTCACAATTTTGCAGGCAAAATTAGCCGCGAGGGCTGGCGGAAGTTAAGTTACTATTAACCAATAACAATTAACCATTAACGGTCTTTATTGCGGAGATGAAACTTTATCTTGTCCAGCACGCGCAGGCAAATTCCGAGCAGGATGACCCGTCAAGGGGTCTTTCAGAGCAGGGACTAAGTGATATAGGGAAAATCGCACGCAAAGCTGAAAGCCTTCGGATCAATGTCAGCCGGATATTTCACAGCGGCAAAAAAAGGGCTCAGCAGACGGCGGAAACTCTTGCTGGAAGTCTTAATCCCGCAGGAGGAGGAGTATCATTTACCGAAGGGCTGGCGCCCATGGACGACCCTGGAATATGGGCGGAATGTCTCTCAACTTATGAAGGTGACATAGCGCTTGTCGGTCATCTCCCGCACCTGGGGAAACTTGCCGGCCTGCTGTTGTGCGGTAATGAGGAGAATAAGGCTGTCAGTTTTACAAATGCGGGCATCGTATGCTTTAACAGGAATGATGATGTTTCATGGTCGCTGGAGTGGACATTGACGCCATGGCAAATATAACAACGTTCAAACAGTTCAAACCCCCGCAAAGTTCTAAAGAACTCGAACCGCGGGGCAGGCTGTTTAAACAGTTTAATCTGGTTAAACAAAAGTATTTGTAATGAAAATCGGTATTCTCGGCGGCACATTCAATCCAATACACTACGGGCATCTCAGACCCGCGGAAGAGATTCTGGAGATGTTCAAATTTGACAGGTTCTTTTTCATTCCGGCCGGCCGCCCTCCTTTTAAACAGTTCAGGCTCACTGATGCCCGTCACAGACTTGCAATGGTAAGGGCCGCAATAAAGGACAATCCTTCTTTTGAAATCTGTGACATAGAGATGAAATCTGAAAATATCTCATATTCAGTAAACACTGTAAGCCGGCTGGCATCTGAATATCGCAATGCAGATCTTTTTTTTATAATAGGTATAGACGCTTTTCTGGATCTCCCTAAATGGAAACAGCCGGTTAAACTTCTCAAGAGCGCTAATTGCGTAATCATGTCCAGGCCTGGCTGCTGTTTTGCCGATCTGTCTTCGTCCCCTTATCTTGGGAATGTCCGTAAAAAGACCTTAATGGAATTTGATGATGGTTCCGGAAAAAAAATCTCTCTCAATTTGACGACAGGCAGAAAAGCTTATTTATGTAAAGTCACAGAGCTTGATATATCAGCCTCAAGCATCAGGAGTTTCGTAAAAAAGGGGAAAAGCATAAAATACCTCTTGCCTGAATCTGTAGAATCTTATATAATTTCCCATAAGTTATACAGGAAATCGTAATTCAATTTAGTAAGCTGCAAAGCAATTATTTGATGGTTTTAGAGGGGGTGTACTTTAGTAAATAGTAAGAAAAAGGCCATAAAGGCTGTGAAGCTGGCTGTAGGCAAAAAGGCCAAAGCCCCCCTTATCCTCGAGTTAAAGGACATTTCATCGATTGCAGATTATTTTGTGATCTGTTCCGGAGACAGTTCAACACAGGTGAAGGCAATCGCAGAGGCGATAGACGATAATTTTTCAAAAGATAAAATGTTTCCTGTCGGCAAAGAAGGCCTGAGCGCGGCCCGCTGGGTGTTAATGGATTATGGTGATATAGTGATTCATATTTTCAATGCCGAAAGCCGTGCTTTTTACGATCTGGAAAGGCTATGGCTTGATGCTCCGCGAATTCCGGCAGAAAAGGAACAGCCTCGGGGCAGGAAGAAAGAAAAGGTATAGAAATGGCAAAATTAGCAGCTTTTATGGTTTTAATATTTTTCGCGGTACTGGGATATCTCTCCTATCTGAATGAGGGGAATGTAACCCTGAAACTCAGCGAGACTCAAACGCTTGAGATTTCCAAAATAGCTTTGATACTTTTCTCGATTGTCATTGGCGCATTGTCAATGCTGCTTGTCGGTGTTGTAAGGGACACAAGGCGTTACATTGAAAGTTGGCAGAGCCACCGTCAGCAGAAGAAATTCCTGAGGATGCAGGAAACTTATTCAAAAGGGCTTGATGCTGTTTCAGCCCGCAGGTATGAGGAAGCCGCGGAGCTTTTTGACAAGATTATTGCTGAGGATCCCGCCAATGCAAACGCTATGCTTAGACGGGGTGATATAGCGCTTGATACAGGAGACCTGACAATAGCAAAAGAATTCTTTTTAAAGGCTAAACAAATCAGGCCTCAGAGTGTTGAAGCGCTGTTTTCTCTTGAAAAGATCTATCGCACAGAGCAGAAGTGGCAGAAGGCACTAGGATGTATTGACAATGTACTTGAAATTGATAACGAAAACCCGAAGGCTCTGTTCAGGAAGAGAGATATATATGAGATTAGGAGGAACTGGGAGGCTTTGTTGGATATACAGCACAGGATATTAAAGAGTAATATCCCTCAGGAGGAAAAGGATAGAGAGGATAAAAAGCTCCTCGGCTATAAGTATGAGCTGGGCCGTCATTACCTTGAGCAGGGAGAAACTGACAAGGCGAAAAAAATATTAAAGACCATAATGAAAACGGATAAGGATTTTATTGCGGCGTATCTTGCCCTTGCCGAATCGTTCATAAGAGATGAAAATGTCAAGGAGGCAGAGGAAGTCCTTATTAAGGGTTTTGAGGAAACTTCGGATCTGATATTCCTGGTAAGGCTTGAGGATTACTTTATTTCACTTGGTGAACCCGGCAGGATCATAGCCCTTTATCAGGAAGCAATTCAGGCCAGTCCCGGAGACCAGAAACTGCAATTTTTCCTGGCAAAACTTTATTGCCGCCTTGAAATGATTGATTATGCTTACGAGACACTAATGGGCATTGATACTTCAACGATGGATTACCCTGATCTTCATATATTGCTGGGAATTATACGTGAGAGACACTCGGAGCATGAAAAAGCCGCGGAAGAATACAAAAAGGCGCTGCAGGCTGAAACTCCCATACTTATCCCTTACTGCTGTTCGGACTGCAGTTATACATCAAAGGAGTGGACAGGAAGGTGTCCGGAATGCAGTCATTGGAACACCTTAACCCTTGACCTCAGTGGAACCTGCAAGCTATAAGAAAGAAAAACTTGTATTAGATACAAGCATGTTTGTCAATCCGGAGGTGCGTGTTGACTTTGGAAAGACACCTACTGAAGCGATGGAAGGCTTTCTTTCCCTTGCCGCGCAGATCCCTGCTTTTGAGTTCTACATGCCGTCATCGACTTTCAGGGAACTCCTCAATTTTATCGATATAAACAAGGTTTCGGGTGAGCTGTTCACCATCCTCCGTCAGAAATCTCCTGGCAGACATGAGATGAGTTGTCCCGCGGTCCTTTTCTATGAGCTTGTTGAAGATATGAGAGAAAGGATCAATAAAGGGATGAGGGTGGCTGAAAAGGCTGTGAGGGGCGCTGCCAAAGGAGATGAAAGGGAAATAATACAGACGCTGAGGAGGAATTACCGGGAAGCTCTCAGGGAAGGAATAGTTGACAGTATAGAGGACATGGACCTTATCTTTCTCGCGAAGGAGTTGGACGCGCTTCTTGTTACAGTTGATAACGGGGTCATAAAATGGGCTGAAAAGTTCGGGATAAGGTGGCTTATGCCGACTAAATTCAAGGACTATCTTCAAAGTTCGATCAAAAACAGCAAGTCTCACGCGATAAAGTAGCGGGTTCGAAGCATGTAGAAAATTGTTACTCCTGCCGGACCCTCTATCTTTGGCAAACAGGTTGTTGGAAGGGCATATTGTCAGGCAATTGTAACGTAATGAAGAATAATATTATTATAATAATTATTTTTATATTGATTGCCGTCATACCGGCCTCTGCAGGAAAAGTCTACCAATGGGTTGATAAAAATGGAGTGAACCATTTCAGCGATAAACCCCCATCGGGCCATGATTATGAAACAGGGACTGTCGGCCTGGATGTGCAAACCCCTGCTCTTGGGGATATTCCCCCGGTCAAAAACCATGGCAGGACCCTGAAAATAGATATTTACAAAGACTTTAAATATATGGATGAAGGCTGGCCCTACGGCCTTTCTGTCGGCCAAACAATGGCTGTCGGCATGTTCGATAAGCCTTCCGAGCAACTGAAGCGGGAGCCGCTCTATATTTATCCACAAGTACTTTACGGCTATTTACAGATGGGCAATTCAGAAGACAACCGTATTACATTTGCGATCGACGGGCTTGGGACTCCGGAGGGCAAGCTGTATGTTGATAAAAACAACAATGAGGACCTTACTGATGACGGCCCTCCATATACAAATCAGGGGTCCGGCAAATTTGCTTCGCTTATATCCTTGCAGCTGGATATTATAACCATGCAGGGCAAAAAGACAAATCAGCCGTATCAAGTATGGCTCTGGATTAAGGATGGTAATCTGAAGAAAAAAATACCGTATTACTATGCCAGGTGCTATTACATAGGCAGGATTATGATGGATGGGCAGCAATATATCGCTGTTGCCTTTGAAAAGGACAGGCATGACGGTCTTTACCGCGAGAACGGTATTTGCGTTGATTTAAACAAAGATAATAAATGCAGTTCCACAGAACATTTTTTTCATAACGATATTGTCGCGGTAGGTGATCGGAAATATCAAATAGTGCTGGATTATCCATAGAGGCAGGCGGGAAGGGAGTTAAGGTTTAAGTCTTAGAAAAGCAAGTGATTCGATATGGAATGTCTGAGGGAAGAAATCAATCGCTCTTACAGATTCAACATCATATTTCTTTAAGAATTTTTTCAGGTCACGTGCAAATGTTGCCGGGTTGCATGAAAGATAGACGATTCTTCCCGGCAATAGTTCCATTACTCTGTTCATAGCCGCTTTTGTAAGGCCGGGCCTTGGCGGGTCAAGGAGGAGGATGTCAAATCTGCCCCGCATATGAAACTTCTCAGCACTGGAACATACGAATTTGAAATTTCTGATATTGTTTAACACAAGATTTCTTTTTCCGTCCTCTATGGAATAAGGGTTCTCTTCAACAGCAACGATTTTTGCCTCGCCTGCAAGGGGGATGGAAAAATTTCCGGCGCCGGAGTATAAGTCAAGAACCTTGGTCCCTTTTAAGGGGAAAAGGTTCTCTCTGATCAACTCTGCGGCTTGCCGGTTCAATTTCCAATGACTCTGAAAAAAGCTCAATACAGACACGGTATATGACAGACCCGTCAGATTCAGTGATATATACTGTCTGCCAAAACTGTTCATGGAATTGTCTCTTGACTGAAGGCATAGCCCTGCGAAACCTGCTTCCATGAACTGTGAAGCAAGAGTGTCAAAGGCTTTTTTTGAATGAATATTGCCGGACATCTTCAGCAATGCTGTTAAACAGTCCCCTTTTGTTAAATGAATTTCACTGACATTCAGCCCTTTGCAAAGCGTGCGCGCCTTTGTCAGGCTGGAATTCAGATCCTCTGTCATGAGGGGACAGCAGCTGATATCAACAACATCTCTGGTCTTTTCCCTGTAAAAACCAACCTTTCCCTGTGATATTTTGAATTGCCCTCTGAGCCGGTAGTGCCAAGGATCCTTGTCAACGAGGGGATCGCTGAGGTCCGCTTCAAATCCCGCGATCCTTCTTAAACTATCCCTGAGTATATTCTCTTTTAAATCTATCTGTCTTGCGTAAGTGATATGCTGGTAATGACACCCGCCGCATATGCCGAAATATTCACACGAGGGCTGAATCCTGTCAGGGGAGGGCTCCAGAATCTTTCTTACTGATGCAACGAAGTAGTCCTTTTTTTCATCTTCCAGGATTACTTCTGCTGTCTCTCCGGGCAGGACGTGTCCGCTTACCATAACGATTTTGCCCTCGAGCCGGCTGATAGAGCCACCGCCATATGCCGGTTTTTCAAGTTTTAAAGTTATGAATTTGCCGGAGGTCATTTCACTGTTTTGCATTGTACTGTCTTAATTATAATTAAGACTATCAAAATTATCTCAAACTGATGAGGGAAGGGAGGGACTGCAGCAATAAAAAGGGCCCGAAACGGGCCCTTGTCAATGCAGATAGTAATTTAGAAGAGTTGAATTATTTGTCCTTATCGGAGTTCTCCTCTTTAACGCATATGCGCTTTTCTCCCTGAACAGGAGTGCCGTCTCCTGTCTTTGCTTCAAGAACAGCATGTAATTTACCTGTATTAAGAATTACCAGCTGGTCGGTATTGACCTTGCAGATCAGATCGACAAAACCATCTTCATTTATATCTTCCTCGCGGCAGAGATACTTACCTCTCCTGTCTTGCTTAACCGCCGCGCCTGTAAGCAGTATTGTCTCTGGAAGTATTGTCGAGACATTAAGTGTATCTGAACCATAAATTGCCATGGGTACAGCGTCATTGGATTTGAGGTTGATACTTTTGCAGCTAGTTTCACTATTGGGCTCGATATCTATCTCTGCCCATTCAGGTTTAACCACTGGATACATGGCTATTATATTGTTATCATCGCTGTTCACTGCATCCGGAACAGTTGTCTCAACAACCG